>JAEEGF012112971.1_pt1 | contig 23463 bp, 14 predicted proteins | sample 9134171 | NCBI WGS metagenome assembly JAEEGF01 (sample SAMN16246542, study PRJNA631951) | gut metagenome | biome: gut microbiome; feature: rumen; material: AP-attached | host: Bos | place: Iran: Karaj | collected 2018-10
CCAAGCAGCACGAGAAGGGCAAATTCACTGCCCGTGAGCGCATCAATATGCTCCTTGACGAGGGCAGCTTTGAGGAACTGGACATGTTTGTTCAGCACCGCTGCACCAACTTCGGCATGGAGAAGAAGACCTATGACGGCGACGGCGTGGTAACCGGTTTCGGTACCGTCGGCGGTCGTCTCGTTTACGTCTTTGCTCAGGACGCTACCGTTATCGGTGGCTCACTGGGTGAGACCATGGCACTGAAGATGTGTAAGGTGATGGACCTCGCTATGAAGCAGGGTGCTCCTGTTGTCGGCCTTAACGACTCGGGCGGTGCCCGCATCCAGGAGAGCGTTAACGCTTTGGCTGGCTATGCCGAGATTTTCCAGCGCAACATCAACGCATCGGGTGTCATTCCTCAGATCAGTGCCATTCTTGGCCCCTGTGCTGGTGGTGCCGTTTACTCCCCTGCCCTAACCGACTTTATCATCATGGCCAAGGGTATCTCCTTCATGTTCCTGACCGGTCCCAAGGTCGTTAAGACCGTGACTGGTGAGAACGTGACCCAGGAACAGCTGGGTGGTGCAGGTGTTCACGCCAGCAAGAGCGGTGTGGCTCACTTTGCCGCCGAGACCGAGGAAGAGGCTATTGCCATCATCCGCCAGCTGTTGAGCTACATGCCCAGCAACAATATGGAAGAGACTCCCCGCGTGGAGTGCACCGATCCCATCGACCGCGTGGAGGATGCCCTGAACAACATCATCCCCGAGAGCGCCAACGACCCCTACGACATGTACCAGGTCATCAGCGCCATCGTCGACAACGGTGAGTTCCTCGAGGTCCACAAGGATTTCGCCAAGAACATCATCGTCGGCTTTGCCCGCTTCAACGGCCAGGCTGTTGGCGTTGTTGCCAACCAGCCCAACTGCATGGCAGGTGTGCTCGACGTGAACGCCTCGAAAAAGGGCGGCCGCTTCGTGCGTTTCTGCGATGCCTTCAATATTCCTCTGGTAACCCTCGTTGACGTGCCTGGCTTCCTGCCCGGTACCGGACAAGAGTACAACGCCGTTATCATGAACGGTGCCAAGTTGCTCTACGCATACGGCGAGGCTACCGTGCCCAAGGTGACTGTAACCCTGCGCAAGAGCTATGGTGGCTCGCACATCGTGATGAGCTGCAAGCAGCTGCGTGGTGACCTGAACTACGCTTGGCCCAGCGCCGAGATCGCTGTGATGGGTGCTGCCGGCGCTGCCGAGATTCTCTATGCCAAGGACAGCAAGAACTTCAAGACTCAGGCCGAGGAGGCTAAGGCTGCTGGCGACGAAGCCAAGGCTAAGGAACTGCTCGAGGCTGGCAAGAAGTTCATCCAGGAGAAGGAAGACGAGTACAACAACCTCTTCTGCACGCCTTACAATGCAGCCCGCTATGGCTACATCGATGACGTGATTGAGCCGAGGAACACCCGTTTCCGCGTAATCCGCGCCCTGGAAGTACTTCGCACCAAGAAGTTGACCAACCCTGCCAAGAAGCACGGTAATATACCCCTGTAATCCATCAATGCACACTGTTATGAGTAAAAAAGCATTGACATTATTGCTGCTCTGCGCCATCCTCGCACTGCCCACGTTCGCACAAGGACGCCGCAACGTGCGCATCAACGAGGTGATGGTGCAGCAGGACAGCACGGGCGGCAACGGCTGGGTCGAGTTCTATAACTCGTCCTACAGCTCCACTGCCGTTGAGCAGATGTTCATCACCACGCTGAGCCGCGAGGACATCCAGAACGTCTTTGACAAGAACAAGGGCAACAAGAAAAAGCCCAAACAGATTCTGGTTGAACTTTGCGAGGCCCAACCCATGGATATCTATGAGATTCCCCGTGGTGATGAGCGTAATACCAAGATTGCTCCTCGCGGCCACTTCGTCATGGAGGCTGACGGCGACCCCAAGGCAGGCACGTTCCACATGCCTTTCACCTTCAAAGAGGGTCAGGACAATTACATTGCACTGTATGACGTGAATGGTGACCTGGTCGATGACGTGACGATTCCCGCCTCGCTCAAGCCCGGCGAGACTTACGCCATCAAGGCCGAAGGACGCCTGCCGAGCGTGCTCGGCGATGGCAAGACCGAGTGGACCGTAAAAGACGGTAAGACCATCGAAACGGCTATCACCAAGGGCAACTACAACATCCGTGAGGTGAACGAGAACATCGAGGCTTTCCACATCAAGGATCCCCATGGCTACTGGATCGCTCTGCTCGCAATGTCGGTTGTGTTCATCGCCCTCGCACTGCTCTACATCTGCTTCAAGTTGTTCGGCAAGTTTGCCAGCAAGAATCTGAAGGATGATGACAAGCAGCAGGCCGCTGCTCCCGCAGCAGCCCAGGCTGCCGCAGTACCCGCTACCGGCGATGCCGACGGCGAGACTATGGCTGCTATATGCTTTGCACTGTATCAGCACCTGAACGCCCACGACCAGGAGAGCGGCGTATTGACGCTCACTCCCCGTGACGGTTCCACTTGGGCTTCCAGGGCTGGCCTGATGCGCGAATTACCCGTTATCAAGAAATAATCACTTATTCAGTTTGTAAGTTTTTAAGTTGTTAATTTCAAGTATGGCTTCCATTGCCTGACATTGTTTAGATAAGGTGTCATTACTGACAACTAAAAAACCGAGAACTAAAAACTTTAAACACAAATGAAGGAATACAAATATAAGATCAATGGTAACGAGTACAATGTTGCCGTCGATAACATTGAGGGCAACATCGCCCATATTCAGGTCAATGGCGTCGCCTATGACGTTGAACTGCCTGAACAGCCCAAGGCCGCTCCTGCTGTGAAGCGTGTTGCCGTGAGCGACGCTCCCGCTGCCGCTCCCAAGCCTGCCCGCAAGGCTGCTCCCGCTACTGCCGGCGGTCACGTGATTGAGTCGCCGCTGCCCGGCGTCATCAAGGACATCTTTGTTAAGGTTGGCCAGCAAGTGAAGGCCGACGACGTGGTGTGCATCCTCGAGGCCATGAAGATGGGTAACGAGATCCATGCCGGCGTTGACGGTACCGTTAAGAGCATCGAGGTATCGAAGGAGGATTCGGTACTCGAGGGTAATACAATCATGGTAATCGGCTAAACACAGTTGTAAGTTTTTAAGCTATAAGTTTTTAAGTATACTTACGGCTAAAAACTGAGAACTAAAAACTTTAGAGCTACTATGGTACTGCTTGACAATTTCCTGTTCACCAAGTTGCTGGATTTCTGGCATTTTACCGGATTCTACAACTTTGAATGGACTAACCTGATCATGATTGCGGTGGGACTGTTCTTCATCTTCCTCGCAATCAAATACGACTTTGAGCCCATGCTTCTCGTGCCCATCGGCTTTGGTATCCTGATTGGCAACATCCCCTTCCAACCGGGCAACGAGATTGGCATCTATGAGGACGGCTCGGTGCTCAACATCCTATACCAGGGTGTGCGCAACGGCTGGTATCCACCACTCATCTTCCTGGGCATCGGCGCGATGACCGACTTCAGCGCTCTGCTGGCTAATCCCAAACTCATGCTTGTGGGTGCTGCTGCGCAGTTCGGTATCTTCGGCGCCTACATGATTGCCCTCGCACTTGGTTTCATGCCCGACCAGGCAGGTGCTATCGCCATCATCGGTGGTGCCGATGGTCCTACCGCTATCTTCCTGTCGTCCAAACTGGCCCCCAACCTGATGGGTGCAATTGCCGTGAGTGCCTACAGCTATATGGCGCTCGTGCCGGTGATTCAACCGCCCATCATGCGCCTGTTGACGACCAAGAAGGAGCGCACGATGCGCATGAAGCCCGCCCGCAAGGTCAGCCAGCTCGAGAAGATCGTCTTCCCCATCTTCGGCCTGCTGCTCACCTGCTTTGTGGTGCCCTCTGCTATCCCCCTGCTGGGTATGCTGTTCTTCGGCAACCTGCTGCGTGAGAGTGGCGTGACCAAGCGTCTTGCCAACACTGCCAGCAATGCGATGACCGATATCGTGACCATCCTCCTCGGTATGACGGTGGGTGCCTCTACTCAGGCCTCGCAGTTCCTGACCAAGGAGACCTTGTTCATCTTCTTCCTCGGTTTCTGTGCCTTCATCATCGCCACCTGCTCGGGTGTGCTGTTCGTGAAGATCTTCAACCTCATCCTGCCCAAGAGCAAGAAGTTGAACCCGCTTATCGGTAATGCAGGCGTTTCGGCTGTTCCTATGGCAGCACGCATCAGCAACGACCAGGGCCTCAAGGCCGATCCCAGCAACTACCTGCTCATGCACGCCATGGGTCCCAACGTGGCCGGCGTGATCGGTTCGGCAGTTGCCGCCGGTGTTCTCCTGGGCTTCCTGGGATAACACGGTATTTCTATCCACTGAACAAGTCAGGCGACCCACTGGGGCCGCCTGATTTGTTATTATGGCTGATAATGGATGTATCGTGAATTACTGCTTGAACATGCGGTCGATGGTGCGCTTGTCCTCACGCTCCTTGATGCTCTGACGCTTGTCGAACTGTTTCTTGCCTCGAGCAATGGCAATGACCAGCTTGGCCAAGCCGCGCTCATTGATGAACAGACGCAGCGGGACAATCGAGAAACCAGGCTGCATGGTGTCCTTGGCAATGTGGCGGATTTCCTTGCGGTTGAGCAGCAGTTTACGGTCGCGGTGGGTGGTGTGGTTGTTGTAGGAGCCGTAGCTGTACTCGGCAATATACATGTTCTTGACCCAGATCTCGCCGTTGATGACCATGCAGTAGGTATCCGTCAGGCCACACTTACCCTGGCGGATAGACTTGATCTCGGTCCCCGTGAGCACGATACCGGCGGTGAACGTCTCGATAATCTCGTAGTCGAACGTCGCCTTACGGTTCTTGATATTGATAGTATTGGTGTTGGGCTTCTTGGATGCCATCAGTCAGATACTTTTTATTTAACAACAAACAGGTTGAGGATTGCCGTCAGCAGCAAGGGAATGCCAAGCAGCAGTGCTGACGAAATCACGACAAACTTGGTGACCTTCTCTTTCTTGACAAACAGGTGGTCGGTTCCACGGTAGGCCATCCACGGCAGATAGGCCATCAGGAAGAGCACCGGAGTGAAATCACTGGGCAACAGGTTGCGCAGGATGAGGAGCAACACCAGGAAAATCAGGTTATACAGGATATAGTCGTTAAGCCTTGCGGTGGCTCCCTGCGTCTTGACAAGCTCGGGATAAAAGCCGCCCAAGAGATAGACGATAATGTAATAACTGATAAAAAAGGTCGAGAACATGACGATACCGTTCATCAGCGAAGTGCTGAAGCCAATCGTCGTGTCGTAAAGCATGGGCACAAAGCATGACAATGCCAACAGTCCCAACAGCGGCTGATAGACAGAGTGAAGCACTTTACCCGTGGGAATATTGGATTCATTGATTACTTCCCACCCGTAACGCGGGGCGGTAATCACACAAAATATGTTATGCCAGATACTCATACCAAAAATTGCGGGTGCAAAGATACACATTTATTTACAAATACAAACTGAATTGAGGAAATTAAATTTACAATAGCAAAAACTATGCCACATTTTTACTGATAGAAGAAAAAATCAACTATCTTTGCAAACGACAAATAAACAAGATCATCTATCACTCTTCTTTATTCACATTATCACAACATTCAAGTATTATGAACAAAATCATCATTTTAATGGCTGGTGCATTGCTCATGCTGGGCTCATGCACCCAGAGCAAGGAGGATGCCACCGTCAGCGATGAGGATAATGGCCAAGCAGCCATTGAAAACATCATGACGCGCACGAGCATTCGCAAATACACCGACCAGTCTGTTGAGCAGGAGAAAATCGACATCATGCTCAAGGCGGCCATGGCAGCACCCACCGCTGTGAACCTGCAGCCCTGGCATTTCATCGTCATCGACGACAAGGAACTCATCGGCCAACTCTCGTCCCAACAGCCGACCAACGCTCCGCTGCTGATCGCTGTATGCGGCGATACTGACAAGACCACCATGCCTGACGGCAAGGGCAAGCTGCCCGACTTCTGGATCCAGGACGTGTCGGCTGCAACCGAGAACCTGCTGCTGGCAGCCCATGCCCAGGGACTGGGTGCTGTATGGACAGGCGTCTTTCCCATTCCTGAACGCACTGCCGAGGTAGCACGTGTGCTCCAGTGCCCCAAGAACATCATCCCGTTGGCTGTCGTCCGCGTCGGCTATCCCGCCGAGTCTCCCGCTCCCAAAAACAAGTTCCGTGAGGACAACATCAGCTACAACAAATTCGGCGGCAAGAAGTAATCATCTGCCTCTCTACCCTAACAAGAAACTCGCCCACAGGCATGGGCGAGTTTCTGTTATTAGTAAGACAATCCTTCATCAAAACAGGAAGGTGTGATACAGTTCGGGATAGTAGATGCTGGCCGGATTCAACCCAGCCTTGAGAATTTCATAGTAAGCATAATAGAAATTGAACACGGCCATGGCAGCAAAGGGCAACCACTTGCGCTCATGCCATAGGTAATAGAGCGTGTATCCCACCATGACGAGGAAACAGCCGCGCATGAGTTCGCCAGGACGGCTCAGGTACTGCGTGGTATTGGCCAACAGATTGATATAGGCCATATACACCAGCATAAAACGGTACATCGCCGACATATACACATCGGAAGCAAAACGACGCTTGAGGGCAGGATAATACCACATCACCACGAAGCAGGACAACAACGGGAACAACCGCGAGGGTCCAATCACTGGCCTGAAAGCGTATTCCAGATCATGGGACATGAACAAGCGGTAATAGTGGCCGTAATGGAGCACATCGGCAAACTGGCCCAAGCGGTCAAAAATCCACTGAATCCATTGTGGGAAAGTGCCCAACACGACACAGGTGACCAGCAATGCAAAAGGTACCCAGCGCTTGATGTGATGAACTCGCACCAGTGGCACTAAGGCCAAGGGTATGAACAACACACACATCTTGTGGATGCAGATGGCGAGGATGGACAACAAGAGATATTGCCAATACTTGCGACGCACAATTGCTTCCACCATGATAACGAACAGACATTCCACTACCGACTGCCTGATGAAACCCATCCAGAAGATGTAATAGGGACCCATGAAGATGCACAGCGCAATCCAGGGCAGCAGAATCTTGCGGTGACGCAGGGCATAGGTGAGCAAAGCAATCTGCACGGCAGCCCAGAATGCAAAATAGAGCGAGAAATGCAGGCCCGCCCTCGCCATGAGATGGGTGAGCAACGCAAAAAGCGGTTCAAAGTTTTCCCTGGAAAATTCACCCAACGACTGCATGCTCACATAGTAGCTGTAGTACATGTTGTAGTCCCAGCTGGTCTGCCAGCGCAGCGCCGAGATGACAACATACAGCAGGACACCCATCACGATTTCCCATGACCAGCAGGATAAGGGTGCCCCACCCTTACCTATTATCCGCTGTTCCCTGTCGCTGACATGTTTACCCAGCCATGCCATCGCTATGGCTGTTCCGGTATAGACTATCAGGCTGAGTATCATGTTATGCGAGGTTCTGCAAACGGGTTATCTGACAAGTGACATGTTGATTGAGAGGCCATAATTGCTGCTGGTCGTCGGATAAGAAGTGTTCGAGACAAGCGGCGTGTTGGCCTGGTAATCAAAGTATGCGCCCATTGTGATGCGCTTGCTCACAACGTAGTTGGCTGTGAAGTTGACACCCCAAGTACGCGTTCCGCTAGTGGGCTGAGCTGTATTGGTCTCATACTTGCGTATGAGGGCCGTGTTGCTCGCCATCTGCACATTGAGGTTGATGGTTAGGTCGTTGTTCACATTCTGCTGCTTGGTCTTCAGTTTGAGAACCTGGTTGAAGTTAGCAATCTTGTAACTGAGGCCCAGCGAGAACTGCTTGGACATGGCCTCAACCAGCTGTCCTGCCGACGAGTTGAGCGTCAAAGTACGCTGGTCGTTATATTGTGCATTGAGCGACATGTCGTTGAAGAAGGTCGCCGTGAAGCCCAGGAAGGGAGCGAACTTCTCGGTCAATGTTACCGACGAGATGTTGTAGGGCGACGACGGTATCGCACCACCAGTCAGTACGTCCTGCGTGAAACCAAGGCCGTTGCCGATGGTCACCCAGTCACTGAACGAACTGAACTGACCGACGCTGTAGGTACACTGGTAAGCATGGTTTATAGCGAAGGACTTGAAGACCTTCTTGAAGAACGGGATGCGCATCAGTCCATCATAGGTCACGCGCCAGTTGGGCAGGATGGCCTTGAATCCCGGGAACGGATTGAGGTCAATCTTAGCGGCATCCTTACCCGAATAGGCAGCCATGAAGGCAGGAATCAGCACATCACTGCTTGATGCGTTGATGGCACCGTTCTCGAGACTGTAGGTCTTGCCGGCCAAGCCGTTTTCGAGGCAGAAGCCAACTTCGGGATAGGTCACACCCATATAGCGCTGCTGCAAGCGATCGGCCACAACAGGAATATTCTCCAGGAACTTGTCGAAGGTAGCGCTCTTGTAGTCATTCTTCGACGATACGCTCTTCAGAGCCGTAGCCAATGCAACATGAGTCTTGGTATAGCTACCACCGTAGATAATGGTCGGATTCTCGTACATGAACTGAATCTGGTTGGTACGGTTGTCCGTCCGGTTGCCAGTAAGAACAATCTTGAGGCCGGAAATCGGCTCAATCTGCACCTCGGCATTGAACTCCTGCGTCTTGGCATAAAGGGCAGGCGTGGTCTGAGTACGGTCACCCTTGAGCCAGTTGCGATCGAGGGCCTTCTGGATATATGACTGGTCTACAAAGCCAAAGGCAAAGTCCAGACCAGGAGCCATGACATCGTAGTGTGTCGATTGTCCAAAGATGTCACCGATTTCGGGCATGTACTGGGGCACTGAGAGTGATGTGGTCATCTTCCAGCGGACATTGACACTGCGCACGCTCATGAGCACACGACAGGCATATTGTGCCGCCTCGGTAAAGAAGTTGTGGACTTCTTCTTTCTGGACCTCGGTAATCGTGAACTTCAGATTCTCATCGCTGAGGGTCTGGATTATCACGTTATCCTTATCCTTGATTTTATATTCAACCTTGAAGGGTTGATCATCGGTAGTCGTGGCCTGCACCTTGACATTCTTGACACCCAGTTTGTGGTTAATGACCACGGCCGAGTCGGGGCTCAACTTTATCGTACGGCTGAACTTCTTGGGCTTTTCCTTCTTGGCGGGTTTGCTGCGCTTGGTGTTCTTGCTCGAGAATCGCTCATCCACCTTCTTGAGGTAAGGAATCTTGGTGTAGAACTGGTCCAGACTCAGTCGGCCATCAATCGAGCGCGACGTCTGATTGATGATGTTGTTACCCGATGAAATACCTTCGATGACAGTACCACGGTCCCAACGATAGGTCGAGTTATAGGAAGCGTTGGCAGTAATCCAGCTCAAGAACGGAATCTGCGAGAACGGAGCCTTGTAGGTGGTTGTGAACGTCTGGTTGTAGGCCCACGGAGTTCCCAGCCCCCTGATTGAGGCCATCACGGAGTCACGCCAGTCACGGTACTCATCGGGGAAGAGTTTCCTGTTGACCTGACCGATAGGCTCCATGATGTGGGCCGTGGTGTTGCTGTTGAATGACATCGACAACGACTTGGTAAAGTTCCATGACAGGGCAAACTGTCGATCCCACAAGAAGTTCTTGCTGACCGATACCGGAAGTTCGATGTCGATTCCGGTCTCGTTACGCGTCTGCTGCTCGTAGTAATAGCGCGAGATGTTGGTGCTGAATGCGATATTGGTGGGCAACCAGTGGAATTCCCAGTCGCGGAAGAACTTCATGTCCTTGTTCTTCTCGTTGATGAAATGCGAGAAGGGCTTGAAGGGTTTGGCATAGGGAGTCCAACTGTATTGCATACTACCGCGGTAGTCGTTGGTGTTCTCGTACACATTCTCGGGATCATTCAAGTGCTGCTTGTTGAACGAGTAGCTGAACGAGAAGTTGGCGGGATCCCAAGGCATGGGATTCTTCATCGTCTTGACATCAAACTTGAGGCCGGAGATGGAGAAACTCTTAGCCGTACGCTGAGTGACCGCAAACTCCATGATGCTGTCCTTCTGCTCCTTGGTCTCGCAGATGTCTACAGCCTCCTTGAGCCTTACGTCTTGGTCAAGAGGGTTGTACTTGGGCGTCGTGCGCTCATTGCTATAAGAATAGTAAATCGGCGCATGGAGTTTGGCCTTCTCGGGGATGAATCGTCCCAAATCAGACTGCACAGCGATATTGTACTGGTCATAATTGTCCAATCGACGGTTTGACAGGCTCTGGTCAACCGACCCGAAGCCCTCGGTCTCCTTGTGGAAGCCCATGTTGAGCGTTGCGATATCACTCATGTTGAGCGTCATTGAAGCCTGTGCTGCCCAGCCGCCCTCACTGTCGAAGTCGGTCACGCGAAGCTCATCTACCCAAACAACGCAGTTCTTGGTCGTGGGCGAATTGTTGCGCACACCGATGAGGATTACCCTCACCTTGCTCAACGAGGGATTACCCATCACATAAACCTTGTTGTTGGGATGGTCATCGTCAACATCCTGGTAGCGGATAGCATAACCCACGCCCGACATGCCGGCCATCTTGGCGGCATTGCGGTGCTTCTTGGCTTCTACCAGGACATCGAGGTTAAGGTCGAGCATATTTTCCTCGGGCCACACTTTCAAGCGGTCAGTCGAGCTGTTGGTGCTGTAATGGCCGGGAGGAGTGACAGTCAATGGAATCTCATACTCATAGTAGTTGTTCTTCACATCGGAACCGATGCGAATAAACATCGACACGTCTCCGTTACGCAGGTTGGTCTCATTTCCGATCGTTGCCTCGTTGTGGACAAACATCTGGAGGCGCTTATAGGTGCGCAGGTCCATATCGGTGTTGCGGTAAACGCCACGGGCATCTCCGGCATCAAGGTCATTAATAGTGAGCTGCATCGACTGCTCATTGAGCTGGGTAATCTGGGATTGTCCACTGTCAATAATACGCGACACGCCAGGAGGCAGCACATAGTTGACAGGCTCGCGCGAGGCATTCTCCTCGATGTTTACCGTGTTGATGCTGATGGTACCGTTAGCGGGCTGATCACCACGCATGTTCAGGTTATACTTATAGTTACGCCACTCACCACGCACGAGTTCCAGCGAAGCAAAACGCAAGTGAGTCGTAGTACTGAAGCCCGTCATGTACATGCGCATGAAACGAATCGTAGAGAAGTCCTGAATGGAACCGACTTTTTTCTGGAAGTTTGACAGAGGAATGGTGAACTGATACCAAGTAGCCACCTGACGCTCACCGTTGCGGGTGGTTACACTGGCCACCTGCTTATCGGTAATGTAGTTCATGCCCACACGCATCGAGTCGGGGTGAATAGCGACCTTGTACTGGAAGTATCGCTCGTACTCATTGAGGGTGTTGTCCTGGTTGATGTCCTCGACATCGGGCGTGGAACGCGATGTCTGGTATTGGGTATCAGCCACATCGGTCTGGGACAACGAGTTGCCGTCAGTGCCATTATAGTGCTTGTACCGTTCCAGAATCGAGTACCTCTGCTGGTCGTAGTAGTTATTGCGATAGAAGGCGTAGTTGTCCGACGCAGGATCCCTGAACGGAGAGAACGGATTTTCCTGCATATCGGCTATCGTGCTCTCGGAGAGGACATTCCTCAGTTCGTCAAGGAACCTGGTATAGGTCTCGTGCTGTAACTCCTCGGTAGTGGACAATCCGTCAAGACCCACGTCCTGCAGAATGCGGGCGCCATTGGTATTGTCAAAGGCGTAGGTCAACGAGGTCTGCGACGATACCTTACCCCAAACGGTATTGGTCACATAAGTGTTATCGCCGTTAACCGGCAGACCGTTCTCATAGCTCTTGAGACCGTCTTTGAGGATATCCTCGCTCACCTCACCCAGGTTGAAGTACAGTGAGCCACCATCTTGATTACCCAGATCGGGATCCATGAACGGGTCAAGCAACCAGAACTGGATGTACTCAATATTGGATTGCTCGAAGTTGGTATTATCAATCTTGCGCATAATACCACCCCAACGCTTTTCAGGTTCCTTTAGCGTTCCATCAGGAAAGACATTGGTAGCATCCAAGTTGTACGGACCACGCTCTTGGGGATAGAATGACAGGTTAAGGGTTTGGATAACCGACGACTCGCCATAGTTGAGTTCTCGGCCAGGGAACACCTCGCTGAAAGCAACCTCACGGGCATAGGGATAGGACAGCGCTTCAAGGTCGTTCTTGATATAGCCGGGAGCATAAGATGAATTGCGCTGTGTGAACAGGCGGTCGACATAGTACCACGACAGCAGCGCGCGGTTTTTGCCGTAGGAAATATCATTGCTATTGGCGGCCTCGGGGAACAGACCATTGGGATCATAGGGCGTAGATGCCAAGAACCACGAGAAGGGCGACTTCATGTCAATACCCGACTGTGTGGACTCGAAGTCATCGATATAGGAGCTACCTGAATTGGAACCACGCTTGGCCTGATGAGGAACAAGTTGGGCAAACTCACCCTTAAAACTTACACTGGAAGGAGCCACGGCATTGACAGTGGGTATCTTGTTGAGCAGATTGGTGAGCCACATGAACTGGCTGTTATAGGACATGTTTACGCCCCATATCGTGTTGTTGACCAACTCGCTACCGATAGCCACCTTGTCACCGATGGCTTTTTCGCCATAGTGCATGACAGTAGCACCAACATGGAAATCCTTGTTGATGGCATAATCCAAGTCCAAACCTAGCAGTGTCTTGCGTTGCATACTGAATGTGGACTGGTTCTCGAGCGAAACGCTGATGTTAGTGCCCGCATCGATGATGCTCTGGTTAGTGATGGTTACCGTACCCATCGTGTAGTCCACGGTGTAGTCACTATTCTCGGTCAACGGCACACCACCGGCAGTCACGACAACCGAACCTCGGGCCACATTGGTGGCGTTGAGCTTGATGACACTGCCCGAACTCGACTGGTACTCACCCGCAAGGATAAACTTGTTCTTGTCACTGAACTGCTGCGCCACTGTCAACGTGGAGTCATACAGCTCGGTGTAGATATACTTTTGAGCGATGGCATCATCCTGGAACTGAGTGCGGAGGTGTTCGCCAAAGGGCTCCACAACCGGGAAAATGACCTTACCGGTCGAAGCCTGGATCGTATAACCCTCCAGGTAGTCAAACTTACCATCGATGTTGGTTTCCTGGTTGGCATCCAAGCGGTCCAGATTCATCACCTGCAGCAACGGCGTGCCATTGATGCGTCCTGCGGGGATGTAGGTCAACTCATTTCCCGTAGTGTCGCTCAAGTACTTGATGTTGAGCTTAAAGTTATTCTTCTGAATCTGGTAAGCACCCAGGGCATATACGTTCTTCATCGCAAGATCCCACATCGGGAAAGCAGGCGAGGAAGTAGTGCTCTTGAGCATTTTCACATACAGTGACTGGTCAGTCGAGGTGATATCGCCCGAGAATTCACCCACCTGATAGGTGCGGCCGTCGTAGGTATACTCGTAAGCAACGGCAAGGATTTCATCGCTGGAGAGGGCAGACTTGAGCATGATATAACCAAGGCTGGCATTGAGCGTATACTCTGACGAGGAGAGCAGTCGGGCGCTCTCGATCTTCTCGTAGTCCTTACCACCTTCAAAGCCGTAGTCATGCAGCGGCAGCAGGGCCGTCGAAGCCTTGCTCATGTAGCGGGCATCGGGGTACATCTCCTTGATCTCGCTCATCAACGTGTTGGCGTTGTTGGAGGGCATGGCACCAGAAACCCCTTTCCAGTGTGAGTTGCAGATGTTTTTCTCATCACCCTCACCCACATCCATAAAGGCCATGATATTACGTGACTCATTATAGTTGTTACGCTTATTGGTAATCCACACCTCGATGCGGGTGATGTGCATACCTGAGGACACCAGCGGCAGTTTGGAGCACCACTCATCGTAATGGTCACGGAAGAAGTGCGAGAGGAAGAAGTTGCGGTTTTGGTCGTACTTGTCGGCGGTAATGGAGAACTCATTGGTCTGAGAACCGCCACGGGTGCTCACTGTCTGAGTCTCACTGTTCTGCTGAGACACGAGTGCCGTAGCAGTAAGTTTACCAAACTGTAACTTGGTTTTGATACCGAACAGGGCAGCGCTACCGTGAATCAGCGACGAACCCGTGGTCATGCTCACGTTACCGGCCTCGATGTTCTTGATAATTTCATCCTCCTTGCCCTCATAGGCCAGCTTCAAGTTCTTGCTGTCGAAGTCAAACGTAGCGCCAGTGTTGTAAGACATATTGAAGCGCATCTTGTCGCCTACCGACGCCGTGATATTGGCCTGGATCTTCTGCTCAAAGTCGAAGTAAGTCTTGCGGCGCTGCGACACCGACAAGGCAGGGTTATCGGTTGAATTGCTCTTCACACCCATGTTGATGACTACCGATCCAGTGGTCTTCAACTGTACACCACCGGGGCCAAAGACGCTTTCCAGCGGGCCCATGCCAAACTGCATGTCCAGGAAGTTAAAGGGGTCTTTCTCCTTATCCTGGGCACTCTCGGCATTTTTCTGGCGGTAGTACTCCATCATCGAACGCCTGAAGTCCATGTTGCTGTACTCGTCGGGCGACATGATGTAGGGGGTGACAATATCTTGGTCACCCAGACGCGTATGGATGACATAGCAACCCGTCTCGGGGTCAAATTCGACCTCGGACGTGATATTGGATGGGGTTTTCAGGTCAGCCGAGTATTCTCCGATCTGCTGCACGTCATCGTAGGTCTTGGGGATCGTGGGCTTGACATTGAAGTGCAGGTCGATGGTCGGGGTGCTTTGTTGCTGTGCCGAGGGGCGTGTGTCAGGAGGCGGAGGGGGTGGCGGCAATGTGCTGGTCACATATTGTGCCAGCGACGTGATATTACCCGCCCCCACAGCTATGAGAACGCCGATAACAATCAGAAATATTATTTTTTTTCGGTTCAGCATGAACAGTCCTCAGTTCTCAATCGTCAGCTGCCAGCCATGAAAAGAGGGGCCGACAGTTGACTGCTAAAGTCACATCATTTTGAGCGCTTGCTTGATTGCAGCCTCAACACTCAATGACGGATTGCTGGAAAACAGCGACTTAAGTGCCTTTTGCGATGCTTGCTGGGTGAATCCCAACATCACAAGGGCAGCAAGTGCTTCGTCAAAGACTTCACCAGCGGCGCCATTAGTTTGTATTAATAACGTATCACCAGTGGGTTTTATTTTATCCTTGAGGTCAACTATTATTCGTTGGGCCGTTTTTGCACCGACACCTTTCACGGCCTTGAACATCGCCACATTGCTCGAGGCAATGGCCTGCGAAAATTCGTCTACGCTCATCGAGGACAGTACCATGCGGGCGATATTCGGGCCTACACCCGATACCGATATCAGATGCAGGAACGCCTCGCGCTCTTGTTTGGCGGCAAAACCATACAACTGGTGGGCATCTTCGCGGATGACCTCATGGGCATACAGCCTCACCTCTTCGCCCTTGTGGCTGACCAGAGCGTCATAGGTCAAGAGCGAGATATTCATCATGTAGCCGATGCCATGGTTGTCGATAACGGCATAGGCAGGAGTGAGTTCGGCTAACAAGCCTGAGATGTAATCTATCATTATTGTTGGTGAATTATCTTGTTAATCACTATACTGATGTCGGCCAGGCCGATTTCATTGTCAAAGTTGGTGTCGGCACGCGTCAATGTCACTGCTTTATCGGTATGTCCTGGAGCCAGGATGATATTGATGATGGCCATGATATCGGCCACAGTCACCTCACCATCTCCATTCACGTCACCAAGCAGCCGAGGATGCCGGCGGAGTTTATCTAATGCAGCCCAACTGTCCAGTTTACCGCTACCCCATTGACGAGCATTTCCCGCTGTCACAGCATCATCGACAGCCGATGACTCTCGCAGGATGCGGCGCACATCGGCGACTGTCAACGACGGGTCGAGTTGCAGCATCAAGGCAATGGTGCCTGCCACCATCGGCGCCGACATCGATGTGCCCATGTTGGAATAATAAGGATATTCCACACCATCGACCACGACAGGCGCTAGCCAGTGCTGCTGGTTTACGCCCTCGTTATAACGGCTAGCCGATGAGAGCACACTGTGGCCAGGAGCGCACAAGTCGGGACGTTGAATGCCATTCTCATCAGGGCCGTATGATGAAAAATAGGCAATTTGTCCGAGATGAGCCTTGGAAATCGAGCATGTATCGCCATGAGCGTCAATATAATGGTCACGGGTACAGTATGCGCCGACCGAAATGACGCTGTCGGTAGTCGCCAGGTCACTGATGGAGCCCACAGAGGACCCTCCGGTGATTCCCTCGATGCCGAAGGTATAGAAATAGGTGTCGCGCGTGCTCCAGCCGACGAGATTGACAGGCTCGTCACACACATACTGAAAACCCAGCAGATGACCAGCCTGATTGGAGGTCACATCCAGTTCACAATAAGAGTGGAAGCGCTCACCCGTCACGTCGGTCCCGCCATCAGCGAATTGCGGTTCGTGGCCATTGGCAAAAAGGATCTCGCCCGTATAGTAAACCGCAAAATCCGCATCATTGTCGCTCGAGAGAACGAATACGCTGTCCTCGGGCAGTGCCGTCAGCAGTGGTGAGGCATATTCCAATGCACCTGTCTCCCGGTTGATGATTACCAGGCGCGTGCTGTGCTCCTGTAGGCCATCGCTCCACATGCTCACATAGCCCTCGCGACGCAAGTTGCCGTTGCGGTGGCGAAGCAATGTGGTCACCGTGTCGCCACGGCCATGGATCGTGCTGCGGAAACATATGGGTAAATCGCCGTCGTTACCGGCCGACAAAACACAGATGCGTCCAGGGCCCGACAGCGCTTCAAAAGTCTTGCATAAGAACGACGTGCCATCGTTGGGCCCGTAATTGCTGCCGAAACTCATATTCACCACACAGGGCTTCCCTATTCTAGTCGCATAGTCAAAGATATAGTTCAGCGAATTGGCAATATTGACATCGGTCAGCTGATTGCCAGGAACCGCACAAGCAACGATATCGGCTTCGGTAGCTACACCCTGCAAGCCGTTGCCGGCATAACTGCCAGCGGCTGTGCCTGACGTGTGGGTGCCATGGGAAGAGTCGTTACTGTCACTGGTGAGCGCTGCTATAGCGCCAGGCGTCTCATAGCAGCTGCCAGGCAACGTAAATCCACCGATGACAGGAGCCAATCCCGTAGTGTCGCAGGGCAGATAAGCCGCTACAACGCGGGAGCGCCCATCGGAACCACACAGGTTGATGTGGTTGAAGTCAATGCCGGTGTCGATAATGCCCACAATAACATCCTTTCCGGTAAAGGGAGCAACCATGCCACGGCTGTCATGCACCCAGTCAACCCCGCTGCAGTACCGTGCACTATCGTTGCACAGGCGCATCGGCATAGCAAGGGAGATACTGCTCACGCCCCTCAACATGGCCACATCATCCAACGCACTGACAGGAACAGTTGCGCTCACAAAGCCGTTGAAGCGTCCATTAACCACAGCACCGCAACGCTGCAACGACTCGATGATAGTTTCATTATCAGCCACTGCGATAAAGGCCTGACAGCGGTCCATAGCACGGCCAGACAGCGTCAGTGACGGGTGTGCCACTTGCTGATGGCGCATGACGCGGGATGCCGCAGTCAACGGACCAGTCGCCCGCACGCTAAGCGTGACGAGCATCAGCAGCAGACAAGATGTCAGATACCTTGTTCTCACCAAGAGGGCAGGAAAAACTAAGCCTAAAGCCTATTTATGCATGATGAACTCGATGATGGCATTGATGTCACTGATGCTGATTTCACCGTCATTGTTCACGTCAGCACGGCGGCGGGTATCATCGTCAACCTTAGAGCCCAGAATAATGCTGATAACCAAATTAATATCAGCAATAGTAATCTCGCCATCGTCGTTCACATCACCATTCTTAGACTCGATGTGGAGCACATAACGCATGCCCTCATACACATCAAGTTTGCCATATCCCCACCTTGTGGGATCGCCGAGCATCACCTGGGCATCGGCGTAGCTCGTGTTCTTGAGCACTCCACGCACATCGGCAGTAGACAGATTGGGGTTAGCCTGCATCCACAAGGCTACCGCTCCCGTCACCACAGGCGCCGACATCGATGTACCCAAGTCAGGACAATAGGGATATTCCACACCTCCCACAAATGCCGACGGCTGCCAGTACTTCATGTTGGGGGCCTCAGTGTCATAGCGGTTGGCCGAGGCAATCACAACACTGCCCGGTGCGCACACGTCGGGACGGTTGATACCACTCTCGTCAGGGCCGTATGCCGAATAATAGGAGATTTCGGTCGGGGTGCTGGAGTGACGGAAATAAATAGTGCCATCGCGCAGGGGGACTGTTTGTCTTGAATTATAAGAACCCACCGAAATCACACTATCGCAAGTTGCCAAGTCACTGATGGAGCCACGAGGAGAGCCTTCGGTGGCCCATGTGCTGTAGCCATAAGTTCTGAAATAGGCATACTGTGATGTCCAGATCGTCAGATCGGTCGCCGAAGGAGTGTAAAACTGCAGGCCAAGCACATAGTAGGCCGAGCGTGAACGCATGTTCAACTTGCACAGCGAACTGGGACGGCCGTTGCCCTCAATCGTACCCTGCAGTTCGACTGAACCCACACAGTACTCTGCCAGGATGGAATCATTATCAGACGAGAATACGGCGCTCACATTAGTCGACGTTGCACCCAGCGCACGCGAGCGGTAAAGCACCTCGCCCGTCTGGCGGTTGAACACAATCAGTCTCGTGTTGAAAGGCTTGTCCTTCAGACTCCAGGCATTGACGTATCCAGAATACTGGGTGCCGCCACTATAACCGCTCATCAGCGTGGTCACTGTATCCTCACGGCTCTTGATAGAGGCATGCACGCACACGTCATCCTCACCATCGTTGCCTGCCGAGACGACAAACACACGGCCCGGGCCCGAATACTGCTTGAATACCCGATTCAGATAGGACGTGCCGTCATGGGGACCCACATTGGAACCTAGGCTGAGATTGATTACACAGGGTTTGCCCTTGCGGGTAGCATAGTCGTTGATATAGGAGATGCAGTTGGCGACGCGCACGTCGGTCAACTCGCCCTCAGGCATGCCACACAGCACAAGGTCGGCTTCGGGAGCTACACCGTACCAATCGTTGCCACGATAACCGCCAGCAGCGATACCGGCAGTCTGAGTGCCATGGGTGGTATTGGGGTCATCGGTGGTCAGGGCAATAATCTGTGTCGGGGTCTCATAGCAACTACCGGGGAGCTGTCGATGATTGACAACGGGGTGTGAACCGGTGTCGTCAAGCGGCATGTATACCGCCTTGACACGCGGCGCACCGTTGGCATCGCACAGGTTGATGTGGTTGAAGTCAAAACCGCAGTCGATCACACCGACAATCACATTCTTGCCCGTATAGGGCATGTCTAAATGATAGCCGGCATGCACATCATCGACATTGGAGAAATAGCGCACGCTGTCGCTGCAAGTCACCAGTGTCAACGCCTTAGAAACGTGCTCCACGCCTTCAATATCCTTGATGGTCTGGGGCGAAACGCCTTCAGGAATCTTGACAGTATAGAATCCGTCATACTTGGCCGTAATGACCACACCCACCGCCTCAAGCAGATAGTCCTTGAGCGTAGAGGTGTTCACCTCGATAAATGCCTCGTAGTAACTGCTGGCGGTATTCTGTGCCTTGGCACCGCCCATCATCAGCACACAAGCCGTGAGCAATAAAAACAACCTTTTCATCATCTTGTATTTAGTGTTATTGAACGCAAAATTTGTTTCAAACTACAAAATTACTAAAAAATCGACTCATCAACACATTATTATAAAAAAAAAACGATGATGGACACCAGTAAAAACAAGGCAAAACAAGCCCCGGCGACTGTCGTGTGAGGACTGCCGCCGGGGCGATGGTTCAAATCAGTGAATTGTTTACTTCAAGCTCTCGACGTACTTGCGGAGGGACTCGTTCTCGGGGTCGTTCTCCAGCCACTTCTGGTAGTAAATCTTAGCAGTTGACTTGTCACCCTTGTTGAAGTAGTAGGTAGCAAGGTAGTTGTAAGCATACTTGTAGTAGCGGGTGTAGTCGGACTTGTTCTCCTTCTTGTCCAAGATGCTGAGCAGCTCGTTATAGGCACTCAGTGCAGCACCGTTGTTGTTGTCGCCCTCACGGAACTTGGCAATCTTGGCCTTCTGGTTAACAATCTGTACGTTATCGGGAACCAGCTTGTCCACCTCGTCGATGTACTTCTGCGACTTAGCAAGAGCATCAGCCTTGGTAGCATCATCGAGATCCTCGGTGCTGGCGATACCCAGATAGTAGTTGGACAGGGTAAAGAGGTCGTTGGACTTGTTGTTGCCACTGTCAACCAGGCGCTGGTAGTACTCGGCAGCCTTGACAAAGTTCTCGGCGTCGGCATAGCTGTCACCCATGAAGCGGATCAAGTCCACATTACCGGGGTTGAGCTCGATGGCCTTCTCGTAGGCTGCGATAGCCTCCTCGGGATGACCAGCGGTCTGCAGTGCCTGACCGTAGTCGGTATAGTCGCGCACCTCGTAGTTGGAGCCTGCGGGCAGAGCGTTGGCGAAGAACGACCTGCCAGCCTCAACGGCCTCGGGCCACTTCTGCAGCTGCACCAGGTTGTAGAGCTGCATGCGCTTCATGTAGAACACCTTGCTGTCGGCAGGATTGAGCTTATTGATCAGCTGGGTAGCCAGGTTATAGGAATCCTGGTACTTCTCGCCGAAGAACAGCAGCTGCACATAGCGCACCTCGTCCTGGGCAAAGTGGTTGGGGTTCTTGATGTACTTGCCGTACTGCTCGGCTGCCTTGGCACCCAGGTTGTCGGCATAGTACTTCTCGGCGAGTTCGCGCTGCACAAGGGCCGAGTTGGGCACCTTGGCCTGCAGCTCCTCGAGTCGTCCGATAGCCATCTCGGGGTTCACGTTGAAGTAAGTGTTGGCATACTTCACATAGGCCTCGATGTTGTTGGGATCCTTGTCAAAAGCCAACTCATAGATACCGGCTGCGTTGCCCCAGTCCTTCTTGTCAGCCTTGGTGTCGGCCTCAAAGATGTAGCTGTCGGGGTCGTCGGCGTTCCACTTGCGGGCATTCTTGATGCACTTCTCAATGTCCTTGGCATAGGTCGTGGGATTGGCATCATAGAATGCACGCGCGATCTCCATTTCCAACTTGGCATCCTTCTTGGACAATTTGCGAGCCTTCTCAAGCAGAGTCTTCACGTCACCACCGTTCTTGAGGGCGATAGCTGCCTGTCCCACGTAGTTGTAGGGATTCATGGCATTGGCTGCGATACCCTTCTCAAAATTGGCGGCAGCATCTGCGACCTTACCCTGGTGCAGAGCGATCTGACCCAGATAGTAGTAAGCCTCGGCCTTGTCGGTGCTGGGTGAGTTAAGATTGCGCTCCAGCAGCTCCTTGGCGTTGTCCAGTTTGTCTACCTTGTAGTACTCGATACCGTCCTTGTAGCCTTGCGCTCCGGCTACCAGCGATGCACCCATCAACATGAGTGATGCAATAAAGAATTTCCTTTTCATTGTAGTAACAATTTAATGTTAATATCCGTTAGTTAGTTTCATTTTGTTGTCATAATAGCAAATTCCGTGCCAATTTGGTTTCAAACCTCGGAATTCGGTTTTCAGGCCTTCAAGATTATCAGTTCCTGATACCTTAATTTACCACCTCGACATATCTTACCGGTTCGGCAGCAGGCAGGATGCCGGTCTGGAGGATAATCTTCTGGCCGATCACACCGGTCAAGAAGGTGTAGAAGCCATGGTCAAGCATGCCGTTGTAGGAGGCATCGATGGCCCAAATCGTGCGCACCAGGGGATAGTCCCCGCTGTTGATGTGCGCCTGGTAGGGTTTCACGCCCTGTACCTTGTCGTCGCCTCGCACGGGCATCACCTTGATGCGGTCGGTGAAGTCAATGACGCTGACCTCGTTTTTGGTCTTGAGTTCTTCATACTTCTGGTCAATGGGCTTCTCGGCAGCTTTCAGGTCGCTGGTAATCCAGCTCACCCCGATAAAGCCGATGACGTTCTTGTATTGCTCAACAGCGTCAAACACATCCTGACTCGACGAGCGGGCATAGACGTTGGGGCCAAATTTGCCACCATTGAGGAACTTTTCCTTCATGTAATGCACCACGCCCGTTCCCGAGCCGTCGAACATCACCTTGATAGTATCGTTCTTCAATTTGGTGGGATACACCTCACCCCAGCGTTTCACCTTGCCAGTGAAGATGTCCCGCAGGTCGTCCATCGACAGTTCGGCGATGTCGTTCTGCTTGTTGACGATGACTGCAATGGCATCCACAGCAATCATCTTGGAACGGTAACCGCGACCGATCTTCTTCAGGCTGTTTTTCTGTTCAGGTGTCAAGTCATGGGAAATGATGATGACGTCCACCCGGTTCTTGAACAAGGAATCCAAGGCGTCATGCTCGTTGATATACTCAGGCATGATGCTGGCCTCAGGGTACTGGTACTCAAAAACTGCAATCTCCTGCTCGAGCACGCTCTGGAATGACTCTTCACACATGATGCGGGCCAGTCCACGGGTGCTGGTGCTCTTGGGGCGCCTGTCGCCACACGCACACAGCAGTACGGCCATCACCACGGTCATCACAACCGTCAATATGTAATATCTGTTTTTCATCATTGTTGTTTCTTTTCCTCGTTCTTGAGACGGTCGGCATAAGTCATGTACTGCTCCTCCTCATTGTCATCATCATAGGTGCGCATGCCATAGGTGTGCTCACCCTTGATTTCACGATAGCCACGAAAGATGCCATAAGCGCAGAGCACCACGGCAAATATCCACCTCGCGGTAGTCCAAGTCGGAGTATTGGGCCAACCGAAGAAATTGGTCGCCATTAACAGTGCCACTCCTAAATAAACCAGCACCATGAAGAAGCCAAAGAACATCTTCACGCCTTGATTCATGCCTGTTTGCCTCTTGTTCATTATTGATGTCTATAAAGTTGATTCTGCCATTTGACGGATAAAACGCCAAAACGTTTATAACTATCAAACGACAAAATTAACAATTTATCCTGATTTGAGGTGTTAAAACTGAAAAAAATTGTCTCACATTGGAAGAAAAAAAAGAGAAAAAATCCTGATGCAGTCCTTTGTATAAGCACATATAGCCATTCTGGGAGAAAAAAAACGAATAAAACACAAAAAAAGTTGTGCAGTCAAAAAAAAGTGACTAAATTTGCAGAACCTTAAATCAAACTTTTATTCATACTATTTTTTCCTAGGGCACCTTCGTTGTGATAACGAAGTGCTTTTTTATTCCCCCTTGTGGCAAAAATAACGACGAAGCCG
>JAEEGF011784095.1_pt1 | contig 23451 bp, 21 predicted proteins | sample 9134171 | NCBI WGS metagenome assembly JAEEGF01 (sample SAMN16246542, study PRJNA631951) | gut metagenome | biome: gut microbiome; feature: rumen; material: AP-attached | host: Bos | place: Iran: Karaj | collected 2018-10
AACATCAACGCCATGAACGAGGCCTTCACCCAGGGACGCGGCCCCATCCATATCCAGCTCAGCCACCTGCCTGAAGAAAAGATCAGGGAGATCGAGCATATCCTGTTCTCCACCGAGCGTCCGGTGAACGAGCGCTTTTTTGCGGGCAGGCGCATCGACTTCCGCAAGCAGGACATCGAGCTCTGGCCCACGGAATTCTACCTCTGCGGCGGGCACGGCCTGGCCGGGATACGGGTCAACGAGCGCGCGGAAACGGCTGTGCCGGGGCTGTACGCCGCCGGCGATGTGGCCAGCGTGGCCAAGCAGCACCTCACGGGCGCCTTCGTGTTCGGCGAAGTCGCCGCGGAACAGGCCGTCTCATACCTGCGGGAAGAGCCGGACACCCGGATCCACGCCGACCAGGTCGAAGAAGAGGTCGGACTGCACAGCAGGCGCTTCACGGCCAAGGGCCGCGACATCGACATCCACGACCTGGAGCGCAAGATGCGCCGCATGGTCGCGGACTACCTGGTATCGCCCAAGAACGCCCATAAGTTCGAACTGTGGAAATACTGGTCCGGGACCTTCCGCGAAGACCTCAGGCACGTTGCCGTCACGAATGGCCATGAGCTCTCCAAGGTGTACGAAGTGGAGAACATCCTGCAGTGCGCGGACTGCTCGGCCCTTGCCGGCGACTTCCGCAAGGAAAGCCGCTGGGGCGAATGCCACAGGCGCAGCGACTATCCGCAGCGCGACGACGCCAACTGGCTGTGCCATGTGGTCATCAAAATGAAGGAAGGACGCCTTTCCGCCGAAAAAACACGCATATCCGAACTGGGCGAGGAGGTGGCCCTGTGATGATCAGCAGCAATATCGCCGTGAATACCGGAACATGCCTGGCCTGCGGCCGATGCGTGGACCACTGCATCATGGACAATCTGCGCCTGGTGCTGCCTCCCTGCCGGCAGGCTTCGCCCCTCGGCATCAACTACCAGGGGATCATGCGCCTTGCCGCTGCCGGGAAGCGCGCCGACGCCGCCCGGCTTTTGCGCAGCAGCACGCCCTTTGGCGGCTTCCTCGCCGCATGGGGAGACAAGGCAGCCTCCCAGGCCTGCTCACGCAGCCGCAAGGGCGGCGCCCTGGACATGGCGCGCATGCTTGCCTGGCTTGCCGAGAACGAAGAAGGGGCCGTGTACGCGGCAGAGGCCAGGCCCTACGCCCATTCCGATAAGAAGACCGCTGTCATCGGATCCGGCCCGGCAGGGCTCCAGGCTGCCCACGACCTGCGGCGGGAAGGATACGCCGTCGATGTCTTCGAGGCCGCGCCTGCCATCGGCAGCACCCTGCTCTTCCTGCCGTCCGAAGGCTCCAGCCCCGCAGAAGCGGACCTCCTGCCGGCCGTGCCCGCGCCCGTCATGGAAAAGACCGTTGCCATGCTGCGCTCCATGGGCATCATCTTCCACACCTTCTCCCCCAAAGGACAGGCGGATCTGGACGGCCTCTGCAACGAGTACGGCGCTGTCATCTGCGCCTGCGGCAAGGGGGCTGTCCTCCCCGCTGACGATCTGGGCTGGGTCAGGGGCAACCTGTTCGCAGCCGGAGCCTGCGTGAAGAACCAGAAGCAGCTCGGCACGCTGCAGGCTCTTGCTTCCGGTGCAAAGGCTGCCCGCACCGTGCGCAACCTGCTGGAAGGGTTCAGCCTCGACTACGAAAGCGACAGGCGCACCGCGCTCGGGCTGGAACGCTTCCGCGGACTGGACGACGCACAGGAAGAAGCCCCCGATGCCGCGCCGGTGAAGCCAGCATCAGGCGGATACAGCGACGCCGAGGCCGCTGCCGAAGCCGCGCGCTGCCTGGGCTGCGGCGCCCCTGTGGAGCGCAACCAGACCTGCTGGTACTGCCTGCCCTGCGAGGTGGTCTGCCCCACCCATGCGCTTTATGTGCGCGTGCCCTACCTGGTGCGGTGAACCGGCGCGGGACCACCTGCCATCCGTTTCATGCCAAAGCGCCGCCCATCCGGGCGGCGCTTTTTCGACCATGCAAGCATCTCTTGCGGCGGCGTCTCCTGCAGCCGCGTCCTAAACTGCCGCGTGCAGGAGCAGGTTGTCGCGGTGTATGACTTCGGGATAGTGCAGCACGCCGAGCAGGGCCTCGACGTCAGCGAGCTTCATGCCCCGGATGCGGCGCATGTCTTCGGACCCGTAGTTGCTCAGTCCCACGCCAAGCTGCCGTTCCCCGTGCATCACCCGGACGACGGCGCCGGCCTCGAACTCTCCCTCCACGCGCCCGACGCCGGCAGGGAGCAGGCTCCCGCCCCTCTCCTCCAGCGCGCGGGCAGCGCCGTCATCCACGAACAGGGCGCCCTGCGGATCCGTCTGGTAGGCCATCCAGTACTTGCGGCGGGAAACGGTGTTCCTGCTGGGATGCACCCATGTGCCCAGCCCCTCGCCGGCAAAGGCGCGGTCCAGCACGCCGGGCACTTTCCCCGGCAGGATGAGCGTGGGCACGCCCAGCTGGGCCGCACGCCTGGCGGCCATGAGCTTGGACTGCATGCCCCCGGTGCCTGCGCTGGTCTTGGCGCCGCACAGGGACTCGATGTCCAGCCCTTCGATGTCGTCGATGCTCGCCAGCACGGGGATCGACGAAGCGTCCTGCCCTTCCTGCGGGATGGCGGACAGCACCCCCGGGGCGCTGGTGAGGTTGACATAGACATCGGCTTCCACGAGGTTGAGCAGCAGGCTGGCCAGCTGGTCGTTGTCGCCGAACTTAAGGTCGTGGACGGCTACGGTGTCGTTTTCATTGACGATGGGCACCGCCCCCCAGTCCAGCAGGTTCATGAAGGTGTTGCGCGCATTCAAAAACCGGCTGCGGCTGCGCAGGTCTTCCCTGGTGAGCAGCACCTGGGCGCACATGATCCCCAGCGAGGCAAAGGCATGCTCGTATTCGCGCATCAGCCTGCCCTGCCCGATGGCCGCCAGCGCCTGCTTCCCGGGCAGGCTGTTGCCGGCGTCCTTCATGGCGAAGGCTGCGCGCCCCGCCGCCACGGCGCCGGAACTCACAAGGCAGACGCGCCTGCCTGAGGCGGCAAGACGGGCGATCTGCTCCGCCAGGCTGCAGATCACGGAAAGGCGCAGGCCGTTCGCGCCGGTGAGCACGGCGCTGCCCACCTTGACCACCACCGTGCGGGCATGGGCCAGCGCCTCTGCACGGTCCTTCGTCATTCGTGCGTCCATATCACCTCGATGTCCGGGAATTCTTCATCCCTGGTCACTTCTTCCTGGTAATGTTCAAGCGGGGCGTTCCTTTCCAGGCTGCCGTAGAGCTCCCACATGCGCTGCACAAGGTCTTCGATGCCCGTGCCCTCGCGCGCGGAGATGAACACGATGTCCCGCCCGTCGCCGGCGGCCCGGCGGCGCAGGGCCTCGAGCTTTTCGGGCGTGGCAAGGTCTGTCTTGTTGACCACTTCGATCTGCCGCCGCTGCGCCAGTTCGGGATCGAACTGCTCCAGCTCGTCGTTGATGAGGTCGAAGCCCGCCCAGGGATCGCCGCCTTCGAGGTCGATGTCTTCCAGGCTCAGGATATGCACCAGGAAGCGCGTGCGCTCCACATGGCGCAGGAAGCGGTCGCCGAGCCCCTGCCCGGCATGGGCCCCTTCGATGAGCCCGGGGATGTCGGCGATGACCATGCGCCTGTCCGGGTCGGCATCATCGATGAGCACGCCCAGGTTGGGGGTCAGCGTGGTGAAAGGGTAGTCGGCGATCTTGGGGCGCGCAGCAGACACCTGCGAAAGGAAGGTGGACTTGCCCGCGTTGGGCAGGCCAAGCAGTCCCGCATCCGCAAGGATCTTCAGCTCCAGGCGGAAGCTGCGCTCCTCCCCGGGCTCGCCTTTCTGGGCAAAGCGCGGGGCGCGCTGGGTGGAGCTTTTAAAATGCTCGTTGCCCTTCCCCCCCTTGCCGCCGGAAGCCAGCAGGACCAGCTGCTCCGGATCGGAAACGTCGGCGAACAGCACTTCCCCTTCGCCCGTGCGCTCGTACAGCTGGGTGCCCGCGGGCAGCTCTATGACAAGGTCCTCCCCCTTATGCCCGTCGCACTGGCTGCCCATGCCGCCCTGCCCGTTCTGCGCTTCGTAGATGCGCTTGAGCCGGAAGTCGTACAGGCTGTACAGGCGGTTGGACGCGCGGGCATAGACGCTGCCGCCGTTGCCTCCGTTGCCGCCGTCCGGACCGCCTTTGGGAACGAACTTTTCGCGGCGGAAGGAGACGCAGCCGTTGCCGCCCTTGCCGGCCTTCACCTGTATCGTCGCCTCATCAACAAATTTCATGCGTTTTCCTTCATCACTCTCCGGGACCATCCCGCAGATACAGAAAAGGCGAGAAAGGCATGAGCCCTTCCCGCCGGTAAAAGACAAGATCCCCGGATGCTTACGCAGCTTCCACGGGAACGATGCTCACGCGCTTGAGCACGCGGCGCTTGCGGAAGAACTTCTCGTATTTGACGACGCCGTCGCACTTGGCAAAAAGGGTGTAGTCGCGTCCCATGCCGACGTTGGCCCCGGGATAGACCACGGTGCCGAGCTGGCGGACGAGGATGTTGCCGGCGACCACGGGCTGCCCGCCGTAGATCTTGATGCCCCTGCGCTGTCCGGCGCTGTCGCGGCCGTTGCGGGAACTGCCGCCTGCTTTTTTATGTGCCATGATGATGCTCCTTTATCTGTCGGCTCGCGCTAGGCAACGATGCCGGTAACGGTGAGGACGGTATACTTCTGGCGATGCCCCTGGGTGGTGCGCTCCGCCTTGCGGCGCTTGTGCTTGAACACCACGACCTTGTCGCCGAGCACATGGTCGACGATCTTGGCGGTGACCTTGGCGCCTTCCACTACGGGCGCGCCGATCCTGACGGCTTCGCCGCCGATCATCAGCACGCGGTCGAGCGTGACTTCGCTTTCCTTCTCGCCTTCCATCAGGTCAACGACCATCTTGCTGCCTTCCTGGACGCGATACTGCTTGCCGAGAACTTCAACAACAGCGTACATGAAAAAACCTCCGGTGAACGGGTCAAAAAACAAGCCTGCCGCACATGCATGCCCGCCGCAAGAGCCGCGGGACTTCCTGAATGATGCTTGCAGGCATGGACCTGTTCCCGCTTATCGGTGCAGGTGCGCGCAAAGGCGGCTTGAAACATTGCAGGTGAGTGCGTGGCACGTCAAATAAACATGCGGAGAGCTTTTGTATGCTTTTTTGCCGATCATGGCAAGCATTATTTGCAGCGTTCCGCATGGCGGATCCGGAGCGGACGCCCGGACAGTGAGGCATGAGCGCTGTGCGCCGCGCCCCCGGGAGCCCCCTAGCAGCCAAGCCACTGGGAGAGCTTTGCCGCGGCGCGCGCCTTGACGTTTTCGTCCACGTAGGCAGACACGGTGCTCAGTCCGGCGGCCAGTATCCCCATGTCATCCATGAAGCCGGCGAAGGGGACGAAGTCCGGGATGACGTCGACGGGCAGGATGAAATAGCCGAGGGAGCCCACGATGACCGCCCTGGCCGTGGCTGGCAGGTCAGGGCGCTTGAGCACATAGTACAGGAGGAGCGCGCAGCGCAGCCCTTCTTTGCCTATGGCTTTCAAGGCGCCGCCGCACTTGTCCCAGAGGGCTCCTTCGGAATACGCTTTGCGGTATGCTTCGTCCCTGACCACTTCCGGCTCGACGATCCTGCCGCCTTTCATGTCCTTGTCTTCCATCCCCGGTCCTCCTTGCACCGTTTTTTAAACATAAGGAGGGGAAGCAGGGCCTCCCCTCCGTATCTGTCAGCGTTCAGGCTGCGGACGGTTCATCAGTACATGCCGCCCATGCCGCCCATGCCGCCGCCAGCCGCAGGGGCCGCAGGCTCGGGCTTGGGCAGTTCGGCGATGGCGCATTCGGTGGTCAGCAGCAGGGCCGCCACGGAGGAGGCATGCTGCAGGGCGAAGCGGGACACCTGCTTGGGATCGATGATGCCGGCGGCGAGCAGGTCTTCATACACGCCGGTGGCAGCGTTGAACCCGAAGCCGTCCTTGCCTTCACGGACCTTCTCGACGACCACGGAGCCTTCGAATCCGGCGTTCTCGGCGATCTGGCGCAGGGGCTCTTCCAGGGCGCGGCGGATGATGTTCACGCCGGCCATTTCCTCTTCATCAGCCTTGATGGCGTCAAGGGCGTTGATGCAGCGGATGTAGGCCACGCCGCCGCCGGGGACGATGCCTTCGGCCACGGCTGCACGGGTGGCGTTGAGGGCGTCTTCCACGCGGTCCTTCTTTTCCTTCATCTCGGTCTCGGTGGCCGCGCCGACCTTGATCACGGCAACGCCGCCGACGAGCTTGGCAAGGCGCTCCTGCAGCTTTTCGCGGTCGTAGTCAGAGGTGGCTTCGGCGATCTGGGCGCGGATCTGCGCCACGCGGGCCTTGATGTCCTCGGACTTGCCGGCGCCGTCGATGATGGTGGTGTTGTCCTTGTCGATGTGCACGCGCTTGGCGGTGCCCAGGTCGGCGAGGGTGAAGTTCTCAAGCTTGACGCCCATGTCCTCGGAAGCGACGGTGCCGCCGGTGAGGATGGCGATATCCTGGAGCATGGCCTTGCGGCGGTCGCCAAAGCCCGGGGCCTTGACGGCGGCCACCTGAAGGGTGCCGCGGAGCTTGTTGACCACGAGGGTGGCCAGGGCTTCGCCTTCGACGTCTTCGGCGATGATGAGCAGCGGACGGCTCATCTTGGCGACCTGCTCAAGCACGGGGAGCATCTCCTTCATGCTGGCGATCTTCTTCTCCTGGATGAGGATGAAGGGGTTGTCGAGGTCGCAGACGAGCTTTTCGGCGTCGGTGACGAAATAGGGGGAGAGGTAGCCGCGGTCGAACTGCATGCCTTCCACGGTGTCCAGGGTGGTGTCGAGACCCTTGGCTTCCTCAACGGTGATCACGCCTTCCTTGCCGACCTTGCTCATGGCATCGGCGATCTTGTTGCCGATCTCGGAGTCGCCGTTGGCAGAGATGGTGCCGACCTGGGCGATCTCTTTCTGGTCGCGGGTGGGCTTGGCGATGTTGCTGAGCTCGGCGGTGACGGCTTCAACGGCCTTGTCGATGCCGCGCTTGATGGGCATGGGGTTGCGGCCGGCAGCCACGAGCTTCACGCCTTCGCGGTAGATGGCCTGGGCGAGCAGGGTGGCGGTGGTGGTGCCGTCGCCTGCGGCGTCGTTGGTCTTGGAGGCGACTTCGCGCACGAGCTGGGCGCCCATGTTCTCGAACTTGTCCTCAAGCTCGATCTCCTTGGCAACGGTCACGCCGTCCTTGGTGATGACGGGGGCGCCGTAGGCCTTCTCGATGAGCACGTTGCGGCCCTTGGGGCCGAGGGTGACTTTGACGGCGTCGGCAAGCTTGTTCACGCCTTCGGCCAGGCGTTCGCGGGCCTTGGCGTCAAAAAGGATCTCTTTGGCAGACATGGAAAATTCTCCTGACTGGTTTTAGGTGGGGCAATGGTTAGTCGAGTATCGCGAGGATGTCGTCTTCGCGCATGATGATGTGGTCGGCGCCGTTCACCTTGATCTCGGTGCCGGCATATTTGGCAAAGAGCACGACGTCGCCGGGCTTGACGGCCATGGCGGCGCGCTCGCCCTTGTCGTTCAGCTTGCCGGGGCCGCAGGCGATGACTTCGCCCTTGGAAGGCTTTTCCTTGGCAGCATCGGGAATGAACAGACCGCCGGCGGTCTTCTCTTCACTTTCCAGGCGCTTTACGAGCACGCGATCATTCAGGGGTTTCATGACCCATATCCTCCGCAAAAATAAATTGATTTCGTTTTCATCCCCGCCTTTCCGCGGCGGTCACGATGAGCTGCGCCGCATATCCGGCGGCAACGTGCTATAGATAATCCTGCTTTTCCTTTTGGGAAGGGGGGCTGGGACATTTTTTTTCATTTTCTTTTCCTTTTTTCATAAAACCATGATAATTTACCATGTTATGAAAAAAATTCCCGCAGCCGGCAGCGTTGCGGGCCCGCTTTGACCTCCCCTGGGCAGCCACATCCTTGACAGGACCCGAACCCGGTCTTTTAATGATGGAAGAATACACTTGCCTCTGGAGGCGACATGAATACTGCTGCAGACATCATGACTACTGATCCGGTGACCGTCACGCGAGAGACGACTCTCAGCCAGGCGGCGCGCCTGCTGCTCAACGGGCATTTCAACGGGCTCCCCGTCGTGGAAGACGGGCGGCTCATCGGCATGCTCACGCAGTCGGATCTGATATCCCTCGATAAAAAGCTCGAGACCCCGGGCTATTTCCTCCTGCTGGGCGGCGCCATCCCCATGCAGATGCCCGGCAAATTCTCCCGGGAGCTGCGCCGCATGGCGGCACGCACTGTGGGCGAGATCATGACTCCCGACCCCCACGCCATAAAACCTGACACGACGGTGGACGAGATCGCGACGCTCATGGTCAGGGAGCGTTACTACACGCTGCCCGTGGAGCAAGACGGCAGGATCGTGGGCGTCGTAGGCATGGAAGACCTTATCAAGAGGCTTGCCGCAGAAGAATGACCGCCCTGTGCCGGCTGATATGCGCACTGCTCGCCGCAGCCCTGGCCATCCCTGCCATGGTCTGGCTCGCCTTGAGCGCCCTTGCCATGCTGGGCTTCCCTGACGCCTCCTGGGGCAGCAAATGGATGCGCTTCTGCGCATGCGCTGCGCTGGCAAGCGCCGCACCTGCCGCCATACGCGCATGGAGCCCGCGGATCGGATGGCAGGGGGCCCTGCGCGAAGGATCAAGGAGCGTGCTGCTCTCCTTTGCCATGTTCATCGCCGGCCTGATGCTCTTTTTCAAGCCGGCGCTGCAGTTTGCCGGCCTCCCCATGCTCATGGCGCCGGCCATCGCGGAAAACCTGGGGGGCGCCCTTGCCTGCCCCCTTTTCCTGGCGTCGTGGTTCATCACCGAAAGGCTGCTGCCGCTGCCTGCGTCCGGCATGCCGCTCCCCCGGGAGATGCGCACCTTCAGCACGCTTTCGTTCCTTGGGACATGGCTGCTGGCCGGGTCATGGCTGATCGCGAAGGCCTGTTCCCTCCAGATGCCGGCGGAACCGTTCCTGTTCTGCGGCGCATGGATAGCCCCGGCGCTGCGCCGGGGCGTGGCCGGCGGAGACGGATGTTCCGCCCTCGCATGGGTCGCCTTCTGCACATGCCTTGCGGTGCTGGCAGCGATGTCGGCCGCATGGAGCACCGCGGCGGAGCTGGCCCTGACCTGCCTTCCCCTTTTCCTCCTGCTGGCAAGCTGCCTCGCCCTCTGCCGACGTCCGGCATGGAAGTGGCTGTCGTGAACGGATCCCGCATGCTCCTTCCGGGCGGAGATCTTGAATTCACCCTTGTCCGGGACGATCATAAGACCCTCCGGCTCTACCTGCGGCCCGACGGTTCGGTGCTGGTCAAGAGCCCTGCGCGCGCCCCCCTGGACAGCGTCCATGCCTTTGTACGCTCCCATCTCGGATGGATAGGAAAAAAACGCCGCGAGATGGCGGTCCGCCATGCGGAGCCTGCTTCCTTCTGCGATGGCGGCACCGTCTGGATCAGGGGGAAAGCCAGCGTCATCAGGATCATCCCTCCGCGTGCCGCCCCGCGGCTGGAAGAAGGCTCCCTGCTGCTGCCCTGCAGCCTGTCTGCAGGCGCAGCGGACGGCAACGCATCGCGCATCAGGCGGGCTTACCTGGCCTGGCGGCAGGGCTATGCCCAGGCGTTCCTTGCAGAAAGGCTGGAAAGCCTGGCAGAACGGGCACGGCACCTGCTGGGCGACGGCCTCTCCCCATCCGCGCTCTCCGTGCGCCCCCTGCGCGGGCGCTGGGGATCCTGCGCAAGGGACGGGAGCATGACGCTGGCCACGGCGCTCATCGAGCTGCCGGACCCGTTGATCGACCATGTCATCTGCCACGAGCTCTGCCACCTGCGCGCCATGGACCACGGCAAAAGGTTCCATGCCCTGCTGGAGCGGCTGACGCCCGGCGAGCGGGACCTGCGCCGCAGGATCAGGGAATGGAGCAGGGAACATCCGCGCGTCGAGCGCGAACGCCCCCTCTGACCCTGCAGAAAGCCGCCGGACGCCGCCTGCATCATCTTAACAATCCTGCATTTTTGCGCTAGGTTCCAAAAGGCATACAAACCCTATCATCGGAGGCATCCATGGCACTCGACCCCCAGGCGGGCAAACTCCCCCGCCCCGACCAGCTTGCCGACATACCGGCGCTCATCTCCGCCTACTACACCGACGCCCCATCCGCGGAAGCCCCTGAACAGGCGGTCAGCTTCGGCACGTCCGGACACCGCGGCTCATCCCTGCGCAGGACGTTCAACGAGGCGCACATCCTGGCCGTCACCCAGGCGGTCTGCGAAGTGCGCCAGGCCAACGGGATCAACGGGCCGCTTTTCCTTGGCAAGGATCCCCATGCCCTTTCTGAGCCGGCATGGCGCACGGCGCTGGAAGTGCTCGCCGCCAACGGCGTCGTCGTCATGGTGCAGGCGGGCGGAGGCTTCACCCCCACGCCGGCCATCTCCCATGCCATCCTGCGCTGGAACCGCAAGGGCATCGCGCAGGCCGACGGCATCGTCGTCACGCCTTCGCACAATCCGCCCCAGGACGGCGGCTTCAAGTACAATCCTCCGCACGGAGGCCCTGCGGACACCACGCTCACCGCGCGCATCCAGGAACGCGCCAATGAGCTTCTTCGCGGCGGCAACGCCGGCGTGAAGCGCATCTCCCTCTACAAGGCGCTGCGCTCCGGATTCGTCAAGGAACACGACTATGTATCCTCGTATGTCGAAGACCTTGCCAACGTCATCGACTTCCCGGCCATCGCGGCGGCAGGGCTCAAGCTCGGCGTCGATCCCCTGGGCGGGGCCAGCCTCGCCTTCTGGCAGCCCATCGCAGAACGCTACGGCCTGAACATCGAAGATACCAACGAGCAGTACGACCCGACCTTCCGCTTCATGCCGCTGGACCATGACGGCAAGATCCGCATGGACTGCTCATCGCCCTGGGCCATGGCCGAGCTGCTGCGCCTGAAGGACCGCTTCGACCTGGCCTTCGCCTGCGACCCGGACTCCGACCGCCACGGCATCGTCACGCCCGAGGGGCTGATGAATCCCAACCACTACCTCTCCGTCGTCGCCGACTTCCTCATCCAGGACAGCGAAGCGGGCTTCCGCAAGGCATGGAAGAAGGACGCCGCCGTGGGCAAGACCGTGGTCACCAGTTCCATGATCAACCGCGTGGCCGAAGCGCACGGGCGCAAGGTGCTGGAAGTGCCGGTGGGCTTCAAGTGGTTCGTGCCCGGGCTGCATTCCGGCGATTGCTTCATGGGCTGCGAGGAAAGCGCAGGTGCTTCCTTCCTGCGCGCCGACGGGCTGCCCTGGAGCACCGACAAGGACGGCCCCATACTCTGCCTGCTGGCCGCGGAGATCACCGCCAAGACAGGCAAGGATCCCGCGCAGCTCTACCACGCGCTGGAATACCGTTACGGCGCGCCCATCTACCGGCGCATCGACTCCCCCATGACCCCGGAGATGAAGGCGGCCTTCAAGTCCGTCTCCCCGGAGAGCGTCACCATGAAGGAACTGGCGGGCGACCCCGTGCAGGAAGTGCTCACCAAGGCGCCCGGCAACGGCGCGCCCTTCGGCGGGCTCAAGGTCGTCACCGGCGGCGGCTGGTTCGCCGTGCGCCCCTCGGGCACGGAGCCCATCTACAAGCTGTACATGGAAGGCTTCAAGGGCGAAGCCCATTTCGAGAAGATGCGTGACGAAGCCCAGGCATTCCTTGCCGGCATGGCACAAGCCTGACGCAGACCGCCCCTTTCGTTTGCCGGACCGGGGAGTTTCCTCCGGTCCGGCATCGCCATCGTGGTCATTTGGAACACTTTTGGGTCAAATTATTTTTTTCACAAGGGCTTTACCCCTTGTTTACGGATAAGGGCACGTGTTATCGTGCCCGAACTTCTTTCCTTTAAGAAGTCCCAACTTCCTGTTTTGGAGACGACATGCCCACACCCAGCAGAGAACAGATGCTTGCCAAGCTCAGGGACGCCTACACCGTGTACTTCGATGAGGCGGACGTACCGGAAGGCGCACCCCACCTGGCTTCGCGTTATGTGTTCTACTGCACCAACGAGTGCTACATGCTTTCCAAAAAAGTCACGTTGTGGAGTGCTGAAACCAACGAGTACGTGTATGTGTTTTCCCTGCCCGAGCTCACTCCGGCTTCCTATGCCGAGTGCCGCGACCGGGCGCTTGCCCTCGGCATGCCGGAGATCCGTCCGCATTTCGACCACAGGTCATCCTTCATCACAGCCGTCTTTGTGTGCGACCACGTCACAGCTGACGCAGCCAGGGAAGTGGCTGGCACGCGCATCCACAAGGATTTCATGCTGTCGCTGAAGGGCTGGATGGACTTCCGCGCCGCGGCGGTCGATCTTTCGAGCGGCAAGGTGAGCGTCAACCGCGCCGCCTCGGAACTCAAGGGATTCCTGCGCGGAAACTTGGAAAAATGTTACTCAATAGAGGAGGAATCGCATTGAGTGCTCTCGTTATCCTTTTAGTCGGCATCGCATGCCTTGTCGTCGGCTATGTGACCTACGGCGCATGGCTGACCAAGCAGTGGGGCGTGGACAACAGCAAGCCCACCCCCGCCCACACCATGCCTGACGGCGTGGACTACGTCCCCGCCAAGACCCCTGTCCTGTTCGGACACCACTTCTCGTCCATCGCCGGCGCCGGCCCGATCAACGGCCCCATCCAGGCGGCCTTCTTCGGCTGGCTGCCCTGCCTGCTGTGGATCCTCATCGGCGGCGTCTTCTTCGGCGCCATGCATGACTACGGCGCCCTCTTCGCCTCCATCCGCCACAAGGGCGAATCCATCGGCGAAGTCATCGCGAAGAACATCAGCAACCGCGCCAAGAAGCTGTTCATCATCTACGCCTACCTGACCCTGCTGCTGGTCATCGCCGCCTTCGCCTCCATCGTGGCCGGCACGTTCAACGGCTTCGCCAAGGACGGCGCCATGATCGCGGCCAACGGCTCCACCGCCACCATCTCCATCGCGTTCATCCTGATGGCCGTGGTCTTCGGCTTCTGCGTGTACCGCAAGAACCTGCCGCTCTCCGTCTGCACCGTGGTAGGCATCGCCGTGCTCATCGGCTGCATCGTGCTCGGGCTCAAGTTCCCCATCTTCCTGCCCGGCTCCACCTGGATGTACATCATCGCCGGCTACATCTTCATCGCCTCGGTCACGCCCGTGTGGATCCTGCTCCAGCCCCGTGACTACCTCAGCTCCTTCCTGCTGTACGGCATGATGATCGCCGCCATCGTGGGCGTCTTTGCCGCCAACCCCACCATCCAGCTGCCCGCCTTCGTGGGCTTCGAAGTGAACGGGCAGTTCCTCTTCCCGGTGCTCTTCGTGACCATCGCCTGCGGCGCCATCTCCGGCTTCCATTCGCTGATCGCCTCCGGCACCACCTCCAAGCAGCTCAACATGGAGCGTGACGCCAAGGTCATCGGCTACGGCGGCATGCTCGTGGAATGCGCCCTGGCCATCGTTTCCCTCATCGCCGTGGGCTACATCTTCTCCTCCACCGGCGCCGACGGCAAGATGCTCGGCGCGGGCGCCTTCAAAATGCCCCCCACCGCGGTGTTCGCCTCCGGCATCTCCCAGATGCTCGCCGCTGTCGGCTTTGACAGCCCCGAGGCCCAGAAGACCGCCTACGGCCTGCTCATCCTGGCCGTTTCCGCCTTCTGCCTGACCTCCCTGGACACCGGCACCCGCCTGGCCCGCTACCTGTTCGTGGAATTCTGGCTGAAGCCCGGTGAGACTCCTGCCGAAGTCAATGACTGGCGCAAGCCCCTGGTGAACAAGTACGTCGGCACCGCCATCGCCGTGGTGCTCGGCATCAGCTTCGGCATGGGCGGCTGGGCCAAGGTCTGGCCCCTGTTCGGCGCCGCCAACCAGCTGCTCGCCGGCCTGGCCCTGCTGGCCGTGGCTGCCTGGCTCAAGGGCACCGGCCGCAACCACAAGATGTTCGTCTTCCCCATGTGCTTCATGCTCCTGGTGACCCTCAGCTCCCTGGCGCTCACCTTCTTCCAGAAGGTCACCGCCATCAGCGCCGGCAACGCCAACACGGCCATCTACATCCAGGCTGCCCTGGCGACCATCCTCTTCGTGCTCGCCATCTTCCTGGTGATGGAAGCCTGGCCCGTCCTCTTTGGCAACAAGAAGGCCCCCGGCGCCGCCAAGGAAGCGTAAGCTGGATCCATTCACTTGAACCAAGGGCGGTCCTGCGGAAGCAGGACCGCCTTTTTGTGTCCGGCGCGCACTCCAGACCCTTTTCGCGCGGGTACGCCTGCGCTATACTGCGCCCATGCCCATGCCCGTCGAATCCTCCTTCCCCGAGATACTGAACGCCCTCAGAGGTCCGGGATGCGCCGTGCTCACCGCCCCGCCGGGATCGGGAAAGACCACGCGCGTCCCGCTGCTCCTCATGGAGGCACTGGAAGGCTCCATCCTCGTGCTGGAGCCGCGCCGCGTGGCGGCCCGCGCCGCCGCCCGCTACATGGCAGGGCTCCTGGGGGAAAGCGCCGGCATGCGCATAGGCTACAGGACGCGCCTGGAAAGCCGCGTGGGCCGGCAGACCCGCGTGGAAGTGATCACCGAAGGCGTGCTCACGCGCCGCCTGCTGGACGATCCGGAACTTGCCGGTGTATCCTGCGTCGTCTTCGATGAATTCCACGAACGCTCCCTGCAGTCTGACACCTCCCTGGCTTTCTGTTTGGAATCGCGGCAGGCGCTGCGGCCGGACCTTAAGCTGCTCGTCATGTCCGCCACCATGGATGCCGCGCCGGTCTCCCGCCTGCTCGGCGGCTGCCCGGTGATCCGCGCGGAAGGACGCCTCTGGCCCGTGGAGGCCAGGTACTCCCCCTGCCCTGCGCCGCTCTTCTCTGCATCAGGCCGCGCCTCGGCCGCGCTGCTGGAGCATGCGGCGCGTACGGTGCGCCGCGCCCTTGCCGAAGAACAGGGCTCCATCCTCGTCTTCCTGCCCGGCCAGGGAGAGATCCGGCGCGTCGCCGAAATGCTCGGCGCCCTGCCCCAGGGCGCCGTCCTGCGCCCGCTGTACGGCGATCTTTCCCCCGAGGAGCAGGACGAAGCCATCGCTCCTGCCCCGCCCGGGACCCGCAAGGTCGTGCTGGCGACCTCCATCGCCGAGACCAGCCTGACCATCGAAGGCGTGCGCGTGGTCATCGATGCCGGCTTGTCGCGCACGTACAAATATGCTCCCGCGCTGGGCATGGGCAGCCTGTGCACGGAGCGCGTGACGCAGGATTCCGCGGACCAGCGCGCGGGCCGCGCCGGACGCACCGCCCCCGGGACCTGCATCCGCCTCTGGCAGGAAGGGGACGTCCTTCTGCCGCGGCGCAGGCCGGAGATGCTGGAAGCCGACCTCGCTCCGTTTTTACTGCAGGTCCTGGCATGGGGCGCAGGACCGGGGGAACTCGCCTTCCTCGACCTGCCCCCCCGCGCCGCGCTGGACGAAGCCGAACAGACGCTCTCCATGCTGGGAGCCGTGGAACGGGCGCAGGGGCGCCTGCGCCTGACCGCCCATGGACGCGCCCTGCTCCGCCTGCCCCTGCATCCGCGCCTCGCCCACATGCTGCTCGGTGCCGGCGGGCATGGACACCTTGCCGCAGCCCTGGCTGCGCTCGCGGAAGACCGCCCGCAGGCGCGCACTGTGGACATCCGCCCATGCCTCGCACAGGCGCTCCGCTCTCCGGCGCTGCGGCGCGAGGCATCGCGGCTCCATGCCCTTGCCGGAGGCGCCGGATCCTTTTCCGCGGAGCGCGCCGCCGGGGACGAAGATGCCGCCGGCGGGCTCATCAGCCTGTCCTGGCCCGAACGCCTGGCGAAGAAAAAAGGGCGCGGCGAGTTCCTCCTGGCATCCGGCAGGCTGGCCGTTCTGCCGCCGGACGATCCCCTTGCCGGGGAGGAATGGCTTGCCGCTGCCGCCCTGGATGGCGGAACAGGTGGAAGATCCACCATCTGGCTCGCCGCCCCCATCGATGAAGGAACGGTGAGGAGGCTCCACGCCAGCGCCATCCGGACGCTGCGCTCCATCCTCTGGGACAGCCGCTCCCAGGCAGTGGAAGCCGTGCAGCGCACCATGCTGGGCAGCATCGTGCTGGAAGAAAAGCCCCTGCCCCAGGCGCAATGCCCCTCCGGAGACCATATGCGCGCCCTGCTTTCGGGCATCGCCGGGCTTGGTCTTTCCTGCCTGCCCTGGACAGACCGGCTCCGCCAATGGCAGGCCAGGGTGGCCCTGCTGCGCAGTCTGGAAGGCGTCAGCTGGCCCGACGTCAGCGACAGGGCGCTGCTCTCCGCGCTGGAGGAAGCCTCCAGCGGCGCTGCCGATGCTGAGGCGTGCTGGCTCGCCCCCTGGCTGGACGGCATCGCCCGGCGCAGCCAGTTCGGCGGCATCGACCTGGGCGCAGCGCTGCACGCCATGCTGCCCTGGGACCTGCGCAAAAGGCTGGACGAAGAGGCCCCGGAGCGCATGGCCGTGCCTTCCGGCTCCCTGGCGCGCATCGACTATGTGCAGGAAGGAGGTCCGGCGCTGACCGTCAAGCTGCAGGAAATGTTCGGGCAGAAGTCCTCTCCCGCCATCTGCGGAGGACGCGTCCCGCTCGTGGTGCACCTGCTCTCCCCTGCCGGCAGGCCGCTGCAGATCACAAGGGACCTTGCCCATTTCTGGCAGGAAGGCTACGCTGCCGTGCGCGCCGAGATGCGGGGACGCTATCCGCGGCATCCCTGGCCCGAAGACCCGCTGCAGGCCCAGCCCACGAAAAAGACCAGCCGCGCCCTGGCAGCAGCAGGCAAAAAGGAGTGACCATGGACTTTAAGACAGGGGACCGCGTCGCCAACAAGGCGAAGCCGGAATGGGGACCGGGCAAAGTGCTCCATGCCGAGAACGGCATCGCCCTCGTACGCTTCGACAGCGGCGCCGTGCGCAAGCTTGCCGTGCGGTTCCTCGAGCCCCAGCCGGCCGGGAGGCAGGCGGCGCCGGAGGCAAAGACCGTCCAGGCAAGCATGCAGGGCAGCAGCGTGAAGGCCGGGAGCGCTGCTGGACCGGACGATGACGGCGATGGGCTCATCGGACGCGCCCTCGCCATGCTCAAGTCCATGGAAGGCACGCCCGTTCCTGGCAGCGGCGGCCCCGGCAAGGAGCGTCAGGATGCAGGACCGCGCAGGGGCCGTGCGGACTGAAGATCCCCTCCCCCCACCCTGGCGGCGGAGCCGGAGGGCTGGTCCAGCCAGCGGAGGACCTCCCCCTCCGTGACGATCCCGGCCTCGTACAGCCGCCCCAGCCAGCCGGGGAGGTCCGTGACTTCCGTCCCGGGCAGGGAAAGCCGGGCATGGTGCAGGAAAAAGCGTTCGCCCTCCGTGCCGCTTTCACAGGCAGGGTGCAGCGATGAGCCGTGCCTTGCGTCGCCAAGGAGGGGAAAGCCCAGCGATGCCGCATGGGCCCGTATCTGATGCCGCGCCCCCTTGTAGATGATGCAGCCGGCGAGCGTGGCAGGAACCGCCATCTCCTTCCCTTCCCGAGGGAAGAAGAGCGCAGCCCCGCCCCTGCCCAAAACAGCCAGGGGGAAGATCAGGGTATGCCGCGCGGGATCGGGATCTTCCCCGCAAAGGACGCGCACCCGCTTCCGGCCATCCTGCAGGATGCGCCCGCGCACGGACGCAGGACGTTCCAGCGCCCCTTCCAGGAGGGCGAGGTAGCGCTTTTCCGTCCTGCAGGAATCCTGGGCGGAACGGTAGAGGGCCGCCCCTGCCTCATCCAGGGCAGCGGCAACGATGCCCGACGTGGGGGCATCCAGCCGGTTGAGCAGCCTTGCGGCAGAGCATCCCGGCAAAAGGAGCGGGAGGAGGCCTTCCAGCGACGAGCCGGGAGAACCTTTCAGTGCCGCCGCATGCATGCCCGCAGGCTTGTGCAGGAAAGCCATGTTATCTGTTTTACGGATGACAAATGCCGTATCGCCTCCCTGCGTGCCCTCCTGCTCTTCCCATGAAGGAGGAGCATCCGGGGTGCCGGCAAGGGACATCTCCTGCCCCGCGCGCACCTTATGCGCAGGCGGAGCGGGCCTGCCGTCCACGAGCGCCAGCCCGTTCTGGCAGAGCCTCCGCCTGCCGCGAAGGCCCATGCCGGGCAGGAGCGCGGCAAGGGCGGCATCCAGCCTTTTTCCATCATCTTCCGCAGGGACCAGCGCCCGCTTCAAAGGCCCGGTCATTCCTCCCATCCTTCGGGCATGGGTTCGCCTTCGTACCATATCCGGCTCATGCACAGGCCCTGCGGGGGCGCCGTGAAGGGCGCCCTGCGGCGGTCCCGCGATGCCAAAAGAGCGGGGATCCCCTGCGGATCGATGCCGCCCCTGCCGCACGCCACCAGCAGCCCGGTGAGGTTGCGCACCATCTGCTTTAAAAAGCCGTCGGCCACAAAGACCAGGTCCAGGCGGTTATGGTCTTCCCTCAGGGAGGCCAGGACGCTGTTCACGCCCTGCCCGCCTGCTCCGCCGCCAGGCAGCATCCCGCCCGGCCGGCGGCGTATCTCGAACAGCGTGCGCACCGTGCTTTTCTGCGGCGTGCCGGCATTCTGCATGCTGGCAAAATCATGCGTCCCCACAAGCAGGGGGATGGCGGCGTCCACCAGGTCCAGGTCGAGCGGACCGCACGCCCAGACGAAGGGATAGAGGCGGGGAGGGACGAGCAGATGGTCGAGCCAAAGGGAATAGGTGTACTTTTTGCGCATCACGCTGCGGCAGGCATCAAAGCCTTCGGGGGCGGGACGCGCATCGAGGATGCGGATATCGTGGGGGAGGAGCGTGTTCAGCGCCAGCTTCCAGCGCACATGGAGGCGGTCTTCGGGGATATCGCAGTGGGCGGTCTGCGCTTCGGCATGCACGCCGGAATCCGTGCGCCCGGCGCCCTGCACATGGGTGGGGCGGCCTGCCACGTGCGAAACGGCCTTTTCCACGAAGGCCTGCACGGTGGGCGGATCTTCTCCGTCCTTGCGGGCCTGTATCTGCCATCCGTGGTAATGGGTCCCCACATAGGCTATGGTGAGGCGCAGTCGCGGCATCGGTGATGCTCCTTCCTCATGCGGAAGCGTTATGCTCCGTGACTGGGACCGGCCGCGGGACCGCCGGCCCCCTGTTATAGCTTCGCCAGCTCCACGGTGCAGGGAGCCAGCGTCATGCCCAGGAATTGCTCGCCCAGCCGCTTGAAGCGCTCGGGATCGTCCGTGGTGAGGAAGCGCGTGGATCCCGGGCAGAAGGCAACGCCCGCGGAGGGCCCGGAACCGCGGTCAAGATGCTTTTCGCGGAGGATCTTCTTGACCACGCGTGCCGTATTGGTGGCGGAATCCACCAGTGTCACGCCCTGCCCGGCCACGTCGGCAATGGCAGACTGCAGCAGCGGGAAATGCGTGCAGGCAAGCACCAGCGTATCCGGCGTTTCCAGCCCCTGCTCACGCGGGATGCGGAACACCGGATCCAGATAGCGGGCGGCGATGCCCGTGGCAAGCGGACCTTCCACCAGCCCGTCCTCGGCCATGGCGACGAACAGGGGGCAGGGGATGGGAAAAAGCTCCGCATCGGGCATGCGCTTCAATATGGCTTCTTCGTAGGCGCGCCCGCGTATGGTCCCGTGGGTGGCGATGACGGCGATGCGCCCCGTATGCGTTGCGCGGCAGGCGGCTTCGGCGCCGGGCTCGATCACGCCGACAGTCTCGATCTGGGGAAATTCCCGGCGTACGCGGTCCAGGGCAGCTGCGGTGGCCGTGTTGCAGGCGATGACGAGCATCTTGATGCCGCGCTTCAGCAGTTCCTCCGCAGCCTGGAGCGTGTACCCCTGCACGGTCTCGACGCTCTTGGGACCGTAGGGGGAACGTGCCGTGTCCCCCAGATAGAGGAAGGATTCATTGGGAAGGATGCCGCGCATGGCGCGCAGCACCGTCATGCCGCCGACACCGGAATCGAACAATCCGATGGGCAGTTCGCGGATGGCAGCATTGCCGGGTGTCAGTCCCTGGGTAGTATACATGGTCGCCTTTTGCTGCTGTGGTCGCCGTGGAGCATGGACAATCTAGCCTGCCTGCGCCGCATGGTCAATACGCACCGGCGATCTGCAGGAATAATCATCCGTAACACAGATAAGATATCCCGTATGGAAGCGCGCGTTGCGCGCCGGTCAAGGGAAGCATGGACGGAAAAGCGGCTGTTGCCAGCCGCCTTTCCCTGATCCCCGCTCAGCGGAGGTATCCGCGCTTTTGGAGCTCCATCAGCTTGCCGGGTGTTTTGCGGGCCATGCCCTTCCAGTCGTCGCCGGGAACTTCCTGGCTGGCTCCGTGGCGGATGAGCTCACCGGCGACGTCATACAGTTCCTGGTCCACGGCATAGTAGAGCATGGATACCCTTCCCGCCTTCTGGTCCACATTGGCACCGACCTGGATGAGCGCCTGTGCGGCCTTCTGGCACTTGCCTTGCACGGCCAGGTACAGCGGTGTCCTGCCGCTCCTGTTCCTGGCATCGACCTGGGCGCCAGCCTGGGCGAAAAGCCGAGCGACCTCCAGGCGGTCGATCTTTTCTTTGTCGCTGGAATAGGCAAGGTAATGCAGGGGCGTTTCGCCATCTTTGTCCCGGACGTCAGGATCCTGCCGCAGGCTGAGGAGCAGCGCCGCCAGCCTGACGTAGCCGCTCCTGGCTGCGTTATGCAGGATGGTGCGGCCGTCACTGCCGAAGGACTGGCCCACATCGAGCCCGCTGCGCAGGAACGCGGCAAGGAGGCGGTCGGCATCCTTATCCGAAAGATAGGCAGCCGCAGGGAAGCCCTGGTCGTTTTTCACGCGCCAGTCCGCCCCCTGGGAGAGCAGGTATTCCACGATGTCAGCCTGCCCTCCGCGGGTGGCGAGGATGAGCGGCGTATTGCCCTCGGCATCGCGGCAGTTGATGTCCACGCGGGATCCTACGTTGAGCCGGACCTGGTCCAGGTCACCCTTGCGGCATGCTTCCAGCAGGCTGGAGGCGCTGCCCCGGTAGGAGGGGGCTGGCGCATACTGCGGCACGCCCGGAGCCTGCGGCATCTGCGGCTGGCTCCCGAGCCGTATCCTTCCTGCAAGCACGCCTTCGGCCCATGCCGAACGCTCATCCGTGCACCGGGCGGCGGCTTCGGCCAGGGAAACATTGTCCTTGAGCATGGTGCTGACGATCAGGCTGTCCAGCTTGTCTTCCCATTGCTTCTGGAGCGTATCCACCAGCGCGGCATCACGGCCTTTCGCAGCATTCCTGAGTGCTTCCATGGACTTGAACAGCCTCTGGCCGGCTGCCTTGTACCGTTCGGACACACTGGCAAGCTGCCATGCCTGCTCACCGGTAAGGGCCTTCGCCTGTCCGGCCGGCATCACAAGGGGGCACATGCACAAAAAGAAAATGGCGGCTCCGGCATATCTCATCGCACTTTCTCCTTATTGATCGAAGCGTATAGCGGATCTGACTGGATGATACGTGCAATCACGCCTCTTGGCAAGGACGGATGCGCATCCCCCTGCATCTGCTGGCGGTCATGGGCAGCACAGGAGATGCCTCTGCCCCAGTGCTCCAGGATGCCGGTGCACGGCACGGGCAATGTTTCAACACGCTGCGCCTGTTCGCGCGGATCCTCAAGGGCCCATCCACGAAATATATCTGTTAAAAAGATAAAAAATTAGAGATCTCTGCCATGAGGAAGAGACGGTCCACGCAGCGAAAAATTATACGTTGACAAGATAATTTTCCATGCGCCGCAAGATCAGGCGCCCATGCTGCATCCGTGGAAAGGCGTTAAAACGAAAGGCCGCTGCCATTCCTGGCAACGGCCCTGCATAAAGCTGGAAAAAGCCTTACGCCATGGCGTTGACGGCCTTGGCGAGGCGGGAGACCTTGCGCGAGGCATTCTTTTTGTGGATGACGCCCTTGCCTGCGATCCTGGAGAGGGCGGACGAGGCCAGGCGCAGCTGCTCCTGGGCGGCAGCCTTATCGTTGTTCTTGATGGCGGCGCGCACGGCCTTCACCACATTCTTGACGCGGGTGCGGGCGGCACGGTTGCGGGCGTTGCGCTTAACGCTCTGTTTCTGACGCTTGATGGCTGAAGCATGATTTGCCACTGTGATCCTCCAAAGGATTGATGCCCGGGTGGGGTATAAAACGGAATGAGATCGTGCGGAAAGACCGCCCGTTATTTCCAGAAGGGATATAATTACCTACAACGCCCGACTTGTCAAGCGAAGCTACATCTGCAGCGCCGAAAAATCGGCAAGCTTTTCCATGCGCGAAAGCAGGACGCGCAGCATGCCAAGACGGTTCGCACGCACTTTGGGATCGTTGTCCATGACCATGACGCCGTCAAAGAAGGCGTCCACAGCCGGCCGCACGCCGCCCAGCATGGCAAAAAGCTCTGCAAAGCGGTCCTCGGCCCACAGCGCATCGAACCGTGCCGCCATGCTCTCCATGGCATCGGCAAGGGCGACCTCCGGCGCTTCGCGGAGCAGGTCCCTGCTGTAGGCATCGGGAGCTTCGGCCCCCTGCTTGCGCAGGATGTTGGAAACACGCTTGAACGTCTGGGCAGCTTCGGCAAAACCGGGCCGCCTGCTCTCCTCTTCCAGGGCAGAGAGCCTGCGGGAGGCCGCCCACACATCCTGGCATCCGGCTCCCAGGGCAGCCTCGACGAGAAGGGTGTCCGTCCCCCGCGTGAGGAAGTAATGCTTGACGCGGCCTTCAAAAAACTCCAGGAGCTTCGCGAGGGCGGTCTCCTTGTCCAGCTTCCAACGGATATCCTGGCTGTACAGCGACTGGGCCTTGGCAAAAAACTCGCCTACGGGCAGCCTGTATCCCTTTTCCATGATGATCCTGGCGATGCCGAGGGCGCAGCGCCGCAAGGCAAAGGGATCGGCAGCGCCGGTGGGGATGTTGCCCAGTCCAAAGCAGCCGGCCAGGGTATCGGCCTTGTCCGCCATGGAAAGCAGCGCGCCCAGGTCTGTGGAGGGCACGGGGCTGTCAGGTCCGGCCGGGAGGTACTGCTCGGCAATGGCGCCGGCTGCCGCAGGATCGAGCCCCATCAGGCGCCCGTAGATGCCTCCCATGATGCCCTGGAGCGTGTCGAACTCTCCGACCATCTGCGAGACCAGGTCGGCCTTGGCGTTCCGTCCGGCAACGGCGGCGGCGCCTGGCTCGACATGGCAGGCTGCGGTGATGCCCGGATGCCCTGCCAGCCACTGGCACAAAAGGGAAAGGCGCCGGCACTTGTCGCCCATGGATCCCAGCGGGCCCAGGAAGATGACATGGTCGAGCTTTTCCTGCCAGACCTCGAAGGAAGCCTTCAAGTCGGTCTTCCAGTAGACACGGGCG
>JAEEGF011557295.1_pt1 | contig 23446 bp, 14 predicted proteins | sample 9134171 | NCBI WGS metagenome assembly JAEEGF01 (sample SAMN16246542, study PRJNA631951) | gut metagenome | biome: gut microbiome; feature: rumen; material: AP-attached | host: Bos | place: Iran: Karaj | collected 2018-10
TCTTATCAAACTCCTTGCCGTTGTATCTGCGGGACTGGACATTGCTGTCAGCAGTGCCGTCGCAGAACTGTGCACCGAACGGGTAGTACCTCATCGTCTGGATGACTTCTCCTTTTGAGGAGCCGTCGGCTTCCGTTACCTGCCGGATGTTGCCGAGGTGGTCCTGGTCGTAATAGCAGAAAGTGAAGTCGTCCTGACTGGTATTATAGATGTACTTTTCTGCCTGACAGTATCCTTCGTCAAACTGATACTTGTCAATGCGTCCGTTCTTCAGCGTAAGGGTGCCGCCGAGCAGATAGTCTGTGTAGTCCGTACATTGAATCTCCGACGGAGCAAGTTCCCTGCTGCTGCCAATGGCAACGGTGATGTTCGGGACTGCTGTCTGATAAGTGACGCGCAGTTTCTCGCCTGTGGCACTGTAGACGTACTTGGTGACATTGCCGTTGGTGAACTGGATACGCACGGGGTTGTTGAGACAGTCGTAATCTATCCTTGCAATCTTGCGCCCGGCATCGCTCACAAGAGAGCCTGCATCGTTGTAAGTGAGAGGATACTCCCGCCCTGTCACTCCGTCGAAATCTGTGGCACCGGCATAGGAATGGCGAGTGGCATCGTCTCGCACACTTGTCAGCAGGTTACCTTCGTATGTCATAAACAGGTTGTCGACCAAACCGAAACCGCCATGCATGCTGTCTGTAAGTCCCCGTCGTTGCAACTTGGTGATATTGCCGTTGCAATCATATTCCACATACTCGCTAAAACAGTTGTTAATTGAAAGATTATCGCCCGTGCCATAGATGCCATTAATGAGGCGATTATTGTCATCGTATTTCAGATTATACCCCTGAAAGGAGTTGTCATTACTTGCTTTCCATTTAAGAGTGCTGATGTTCCCGTTATAACATCCACCGTCAAGACCGTCAGTGTAGTACAGGTATTCCTGAAAGCCTCCGCTATTAAGGCTTGTAAGCCATCCATGTACATCGTATGAATATGTGCAGTTGCTTTTGCTATTGCTGGTCAGTTGTCTTCTCTTACAGGTCAGTTTGCCTATGGCGTTGTAAGCGTATTCCGTTTCTCGTGCCAGTGCTGTCCGACCATGGCTAATAGACAGCTTCATTTTCGTCTTCTTTCCATGGCTGTATGTATAGTTGGTCGTTGCATTTAGATGACTGCCGTACTTGACATTGACATCGGCCACTGTTTTGTCAATGTCGCCAGTAAACGTGTATCCGGTGCTTACATCCTCAAGATATCCGTTGAGCCCCTTGCGAACCGACCTTACAACCTGCCCTTTCTGGTCGTACACGTTAATGGAACCGAGTGCCTCGCCATTGGTCGCGTACACCACCGATCCCGTCAGGTATCCGATGGCGAAATCATTAGAGTTAATGGTTACACTAGGCATAGCGCTTGTCAGGTTCTTGCCGATGAACTCATATCTGTCGTAGTAGTTAACAATCTCAAGCTGAGGGTCGCTGATGGTATATGGTGCTGAATAGCCTGTCTTACAGATGCCCTCGGAGCCGCTGACATAGGATGTCGTGGAGACGATAGAACTGTCTTGGCGACCACCACTACAAGTCCCCTGCACGCAAAGCCTTCCGAGCTTGTCGTACAGATAGAACCTGTACCGGTTGCCGAGCGCGGCATCTTTCATGTAAGCCATGCGGTCGGCCTTGTCGTACCAATACTGGGTGGTGGCACCTTTTGAACCGTCTAAGGGTAGAATCTTCATTTCCATGCGTCCTCTATAGTCATAACGATATTCGTAGGCAAACATTGTCTTTGAACGAGACTTTTTGTTGAATGCGGGCGAGAGGACAAAACGAAGCTGGCCCAGGTTATTATAAACATAGTATGTGTCACCGGCATTGGAACGCTCGAGAATCTTGTTTCCGGACAAATCCGTGAAGACGGTGACGCTTTTGTCATCGGCATCATAAGATACGACCTTGGTGAGTGTGCCTGCCGGGTAATACTGAAAGGATGTGTTCTCCGGATATACCAGACGATAGGAACCGTCCTCAGGTGCCTCGAAGTGCTGGACTTTGTCAGCGGAAGTATTTGCGAGATATTCAGTCCTGTCCTGTTTTCCGGCATTTACCCATTTACTCCCTGCGATATCAACGGCCGTTACCCTGTCAAGGGCGTCGTAATAATTCCGGGTGAAGCAACTGTTGTCCTGATAGAAACAGCCTCTGAAACTGATTTCGCTTTCGGTAATGTAATCAAAGCCTGTGGCAGGAACAGGGGCGTACTTGCGCTTTTCGCGTCCTATGCCGTCATAGGTGGTCAGGGTACATGCCGTTTCACCGTTGCTGCCTGCCGTTGTGACAGAGAGTGTCGGGTAGCCAAGACCATTATAATACTGGACGGACTCCACCATTCTGCTGCTATCGGCAACAAGGATCGTATTTTCCTTCAAGTAGTTCTGGTCACTACTTTGGGAGAATACCGATAATGAAACCAAGGCCAATGCGAATGACGCAATCGCTTTATCTCTTATATTTATACTCATATGATTTAACTGGTTTTTTGTTGTTGTCCTTTATGGTCTCCAATCTTCCAAAAGCATCATAATCATAATAGATTGTATTGCCATTTGGCAGAGTCTCAGAGGATATGCCAACCAGAGGCTTGTAAAAGTAGGTGGTTATATAACCCCTAGCACTATTAATGGCGTTGCGTATTGAACTGATATCTGTTAATGTTGGTTGGGCTTTACTAAACAAAGCATTTATTGTTGATTCCCCTATAGCAGCCTTAACTTCCGCATAGGTAAGGCCATCAATCTTGGCAATAGGATATTGACCTTTATATGACCATAGATATACAGTCTCTTTACCATCAATGGTAATTGTACGAAAATTACTACCGCCGTCATAAGTATATGTTGCACGAGTCTCAGGGGTGTTGTTACCTATGGAAGTAGAAGTAGATATAGGATTTGAAAGGCTGTAAACACCACCCATATAAGCTGTACGTTGGGTGCTTATACAATTTTCCGTACCATTTTCTACCATAATCTTTTTGTTTTCCACCACATAATTCAGTCCATGGAAATTGTTTACCATGATTCTGCATTTATTATCATTATCAACCTCATCAACTGTGTATCTGATTTTTGTCCGTTGAATCTTGTTAGACAGACTTGTCCCATTCCTGGCATTTTTTAAGTTGTCGCTCTTATATTCATCTATTTGAGCCACCTGATGGTTCATGCTGTTATAACTATATTTCTTGGCAGTAATAACAGTGCTGCCATCGGCAGAATATTCCGTAATTATTGACTTTGCCAAATCTATTCTTGAGAGAAGATATGGATATCGGTATATATCAAAGCATCCATTAGAAGGAACAATAGTTTTCGTTTCATTTGCAATAATCCGATTGTTGTCATATCTGCATTGATATTCATAATAAGGAACACTAATAGCAGAAGATGGATTATTTGCATATTTGTTATTTGCTATTATATTGGTCGCATAATGATCAACTATCTCGCCCTCGTAATCATTTTTAATCTCAGCAGCCAGGATATTTCCATTATATATTTGTTGGCTACTTATCATTCCATTATTAAAACTTGTATAATAGTCGTATGAATACATTGTTTGGGGGGAATTGTTTCTGTATGATGTGACTACTTTCTTCTCAAGACTACCATTCATATTATATTTGCTTTTCGTTACTCTGGAATAACCTACTATACCAGGGTTGCAGGATGCATAGAAAGATGGCATGTGAGGATGTCCAGAGGTTATAGTATATGTTCTGATTGAATGGCTAATATTCGAAACAGACCAATCACCTGATTTGGGCTGGCCATTGTATAATTCAGAATAATCAATCGTTTCTATCCTGTTTAACAATATACCGCCATCATAGCTATAGGTCGTGTAATTGATTAGGGTGTTATCATGATCAAAATTACTAACCTTTGTTACACGTAATCCCCCCACCGTTTTAGTATATGTATTAGCAGACGTGGTTGATTTGTAATGTCCTGTCAACTTACAGTGAATACCATAGCCTTTGTTTCCTGTTCCAGGTGCACCTATCAACAATTGATAGTCTCCTGCGGGAAGCGTACCCTGTTCCACCATGATATAGTCATTTATAGCCTGATACCTTAAAGGGAACAGAATTGGACCTCCACCCAAACCCATTGATACTATCACAATAGATATGGATGAGCCATTGATGGCATCTCCATCACATCTCACCTCAAGACTGTAATCCAGACTCTCTGTAAGTGTAAAATTATATGGAACGTTATTCACTGGATTTATTCCGGCAGGAACATCTGGGGTATAGGAATAATATTTATCTATATCTATATCATATGGTATATCCGCATCCGATTTAGATACAGCACATGTATTTGGCTCGTATTCATAAGTTGTATAACCACCTGTAGGATAAATCACTTTGTTCAGTATGGCAGCTTGCATATATTCGCCTTTGCTGTTTCTGTCTGCACCTTTGATGTTTTCTAATTCCGCAATGTAATTACCTGTCATAAAAGACGTAGGTGTAGGCAATAAAGTACGTCCATTATTTCCCTTTGCGATATTTGTTGCATAATTCTCCTGGCCATTATAATATCCCCAATAATCTTGGGCGCAGGACCGTTTTGATGGAAGCTGTACTGTTTCGTTATACGAGAAACTCGTAGTAAGAGCATTTCCAGATGCGATTTCCTTCACGCAGTCAAGTTTTAATCTGTTTTGAGATTTAATGCTTGGGTCACCAGGTGCATAGTTTCCGCCTCTGTTAGAGGAGGTGAAAGAGCCATACGAAAAAGTGATTGTTTTTATCAAATTGTTATTGATTGTAGACTCAACTTTTATTGCATCCAGCTTCTTACCACTACAATAATCGCTATTCGATGTAGTGAAAGTTACATTTTGATTATTTGTTCTTATCTTACTCAGGTAATGACTTTTAACGGACATACCGCTGTTTTCACTCTGTAGATAAGAACCAGAGGAGAGCCTGATCTGAGCTGCAGCATCTCCACAACAGAAAGCACCTGAGTCATGAATAAAAGGTATTTTTACACACTCCACCATTGTGCTTCTACCAGGTTTTGAAAGTTCTGCATATTCGAATTCCACCATTTCACCCTTAGGAGACTGTATTTTGGTGAGATACCAACATGATGTGTAGCCTAAACCGGTATTGGAATCATGCTGAAATTTATCTCCCACATTAAAGCTATATACATATCCGTCAGAATCTGTTATTTTCCAGTTTTGTACGTCAGGCTGATGTCCGATGCCAGTTCCTGCACCTGGCGATGAATATTCTGGAATAACTACAAATTCTTCTCCTGCCTTACCAATGTTAAAAACCTTCAAAGTGAATGGGTCAATAAAAAACATAAAGGACTTCCCCATAACGTTAACAGAGTAGAAATCACGTTCGCCATATCCCCAGTCTGTATATTCTTTCATCCCATCTCCAGCATTCACGCCAATATACGATTCTATAAAATTACTATAGTTTAAGGAGCGTTTTGCCATCCAATTGAATTTGTCATTGGAGTGATAGGTGTAATATATAGTTCGGCTTCTGGTAACCTGTGAGCCACTATACACCCATGGAGTGAATTCAGATGTCAGATATTCTGTCCATACCTTATTATCAACATCTTGTGCTTGATACATATCGTGGCTACCTGCACAAACATAGTTAATACATCCGCCTACCATCAGGTTCCATCCGAGTCCTACCCAAGAGGCCTCTTGTTCTACTTTGATGCCAGAACCATCGTATCGCAAAACAATAGGTATTTCGATGTCCTTACACTTGATCGAGTATAGCGGAACGGAAATATCTGCTGTTCCTGTATATTCATTTACCGATTCTTCTCCGTATTTCTTGAAAGCCGATGCCTCTGGTGTCCTGAAATAATCGAGATTGTGTGATACCTGTACATTATCTGCCATAACTGACAAGAATGATGAGAGCAAACATACTACAATCAGGACGGATTTCTTGATTGATTTTATTGTAAAATTCATAATGTAACTTTTTCGCTATATACTTTTCCGTTAACATTGATATAAAGGATATAAACGCCTGGGCGTAAGCTGTTGCAGTCTATCTGTACAGAATATCCCTGACCTGCTTCCTGTGTCCATTGTCTGGTCATGGACAGCATGCCCATGTGATTGGCAACGATGGTCGTTATCGTGGCATCTTCGTCCAGGTCGTAAGATATGTGGATTGTTTTTCCGTGGGTCTCGATTTGGTAATGGATGATGTCTGGCATTTGTTGATTTTCATCAGAAAAACCTTCTTGCTCCTCTGTTCCATCCTCCTCTTCTGGCGTGACATAGAAGGCTGACTGATCCTCTGGAAGATTACAGCAGGCATACTTGGTAGTGCCTAGCACATTCATATTATAATATGTGGTGCTTGTCACGTTCTCGATAATCGGGTATTGGGAATAGGGCAGATACCATTCGTAGCGTTCGTCAATGACCTGCGTGAGCTTGGCGGTATCAAGAGCTGCAGAATCGAGGTCCATACAGATAGCGTATGCATCGATGGTATGTACTCTTCGCACATTTTTAATAGTATCATTTTCCGCAAGTACAATAGAACCGTCGGCATCTACCTTGATAGTCGTTGTACCAACCTCGCGAAAGGGATGGTTACCACAATACATGCCCTCACATCTGAATTGTCTACTGACTGAGTCGCCATATTCAAGCGGGAACAATTTGGAGATTTTCTCTACGGCATACTCCCGTTTCTCCAGAGGGGTCTCGCTACCATATAGGATGATCGAGTTAGGGGTAGTACCATAATAACTGATCTTATCTGGTTCAATAATAGACAGCAAGCCTGTGCTGTCTGCCATAAACATCACCTGTGACGATGCATTAGAACCAAGTTTTTGGGAAAAATCCCACGTTCTGTTTTTTCCTCCTTTACCAGGAGAGAAGTAACGGATATTGCTTTTTTGTATACTGTCGGCTGATGCCGGCTCCATTTCCGACAGGTTAACCTGACTGTAGACCGAAGTGGACATAAACTGCAAAACTAAAGCAGTAATAAACAAATTACTTTTCATGTACTTGTGCATTATTTGTCTGTAGGACCCGAATTGTTATCGGGCCCATACAGACATTCAATGATTCACATAATACCTATGAAGCTCTGATTCTTAGAGTTCAATTAATCCTGTAAACAACCAGTTACCCATCACAAGTTCAACATAATAGTCTCCTGACAATACCGAAGGCAGTATGACTTCTGTCTGGGCAGACTCCACCATCGTCATGTAGACAACATTACCGTCCTCGTCCAAAATAGTCAACTCATAGTCGGGATGGTCAGCAACAAAAGACAAGGTATAGTCCTCAATGTAGACTACGGGCGGACGCATGGGTGATTTGGGCCGATGAGTTGTCTTTGCATCGTTGGGGTTTACATATCCAGTTTGAAAATCTACGGGTGTGATGGATGCCGAACACACCATTGTGGCCATAAACAGGCCGAAAACTAATAAAAATTTCTTTGCCATAATTGTTTGCTTTAAAAATTCGGGCTGCAAAATTACAGCTTTTGAATTTTTAACGCAATAATATACAGTACACTTTGTAAACCCAAAAAGTCAGTGCCCTGATATTCAACAACATAGAAAAGTGATGTAACATTTGGAATTGTTACATTTCATAAAGTCATGATGTTGTTATCCAGAGTTGAAGCACCCGTTTCTTGGAATAATTTCTTGTTGATACTAGACTTGATATTGTTGACGCGTTGCTTGGAAACACTAAAGAGCGCCGCTATCTCACCCTGTGAAAACTGCAGTCGAATTAAGATACAGGTAATAACCTCCTGAGGGGATAACATGACATCCTTATTATTGATATGATAATAAAAGTCGGGATGTTCTCTCTCAAAGAACTCACGGAAATCTCGCCATTGTATCTGAGATGGCTTTTTAGCCGATGCGGCCATCTGATGCAGATTTAAGACCAAGGGATTGTCCAACATTGCTTGCTCAATATTCCAGTGCTCTGTAATCTGTGGTGTTTCCTGATAGATGGATAACTGTTGTTGAAGTGCCTTGATTTCCATTTCTTTGGTCTCACGGAACTTGTTGGAATCTTGTTTGGACAAATCCAAGTCTTTCTGAACTTGTTGGTATTGCATCAGCAAAGATGTATATTCTACATTAGCGGCCATTAAAGACTCTCGTTTCCTGCGTTCTTGTCGACGGATGAAGCGATAAGTTATAATGGTTACGATGGAGATAATGATAATTGTATAGATGATCATTCTTCTATATTCATCAGCTTCTTTAGTTTTCTGTTCGGCAATACGCTCGCTCTCTTCATAGTTGTATAATGCTTGTGCTCGTGTTATCGCGTCTGCAGAATGGGAGAAACTGGCGGAGTCGTTAGTCTCGCAATAAAGGTTGGCATATTTAGTCACAGAATCAATGATGCCTTTTTGATGGTAAATGGACAACAGTCCTTTGTATGCTGTCTCTATTTGACTATTGTTTATGTTGTTTTGTAATAACTGTCGATAGTTATATTCCGCAGAATCTAATCGTCCCATTCCTTCATAGTATAGACCTTTATAACCATAGAGCATGTCCTTGTCTTGAAGGGTGATGCTCTTTTCAAACTCATCCATGATTAGTTTGGCTCGCTGATAATCTTTTTTCCTCAGATAGATGTCAATGCTCATTGGTAATATCCCTGCGGCATATTCATGGTAACCATAGTCCTTAAGCATTTGGACGGCACTTTGGTTATAATACAAGGCGGAGTCCATCTCGTTAAGCATATGGTATGCACCGTCAAGGTAGCTATAGAATATAATAGCATTCAAAGTGTCTTTGGCTTTCCATGCATACTTTACGGCATTATTTTCTGCTTCAAGTTCTAATCTTGGTGCACGCTGCTGATTGAACAGTTCCGCCATCTGTCCATAAACGCGACTGAGACGAAGATAGTTACAATCTTCGTCTGTTGTGTCAGCAAAACTGGCGGCCTCTCTAAAACAACGTAAGGCACGAGGTATGTCATGCTGGTCTTGAAAGACACGGCCTAACAGATAGTGGGAAATCATTTTCTCATCATTGCTGCCCCATGTATCGAAATACTCGACCACATCCTGCATAGTGGTAATCGTGTCAAGCGACACATCGTTTTGATTCAAAGAATCTACACGATGCAGTTCATCTTTCATCTGCCTGCTTTTACAGGCAGAGAGCACACACAACAGGACGAATATGGTCAGCAACTGTTTCATAGTCTTGGGTTTTGTCTACAAAGATACAACTTTTGTGACAAACTACCAAATAATCTGCGTTTTTTCCTCCTGTTCCTCATGAACAGCAGGTGATAAATGTCAGCACAAATCCTCATAATAATAAAAGGAGGATGTGCTTGACACATCCTCTCTATTAGAAATGATTTTCTATTCTCAATTCTCGCTACGCTCAATCCATCCAAGATTGTCGCCACGACGCACCTTGGCACCCTGCTTGGCAGCAACCTCGACGAGCTTGCCACCCAATGCTGCAGGAATGGGAACAATCTCGCCCCATGGAGCCTGGATGTAGCAATAGGTGTCACCTTCCTTGTACTGCTGCCCGACAAACGGTTCGAGACAAGGCTCACAAGCACCCTCGCCAGAGAATTCATAATATACCTGACCAGCTACAGGAGCAGTCAGAGGATCGGCCTTGGCATGCTTGAATGCTGCGAGCTCCTCAGGCTTCATCTTCGAGCCGCCCAGCTTAGCGTCCTTTGCCTTCTGGATATCGGCCAGCAACTGCTTCTTAGCCTGACCACTCTTGAACGGACGATACTGCTCGGGGTGCATAGCCAACTCGAAGAGTTCTTCGTTGTCCTGACCATAGTCCCAGCCGTTCTCATCCATCTCCTTCTTGAAGCCCTCGAGTGCATTAGGAATGAGTGTGTGAGGATCGGCATCGGTAAACTCACGACCCTGCTTCTTGGCCAGCTCGACGAACTCGGGATCGATAGTGCCAGGCACCTTTCCGCTCTTGCCGAGAATCATACCCCAGATGGCATCGTCCATCATCACATAGCGGCCCTTGCCCTGCTCGATGGTCAGCAAGTTCATCAGTGCAATGTTCTTTGTATACTGTGAGAATGGTGTTACCAATGGGGGATAACCCACCTTTGGCCATACATACTCTACCTCGTTGAACAGCTTCACCAGCATGTCGTCCATCGAGAGCGTTGCCTCACCCTTCTTCTCACGCAACTTGTTAATCATTGTCTGGATAGGTCCAAGATCGGCCATCATAGAACCCATCATGCCACCAGGCAGACCACTGCCAAGCAACAGTGAAGACATGTGCTTATTGGCAGGATTGATGAAGCAGCCCAACCAGTCGTCAATAAACTCCTGCGTGAGGGTACGCGCCTGCATATACGCGTTCATATTAATATCTTCCACCTCGAAGCCCTCGTTCTTCAGCATCGACTGCACGCTGATGATATCCGGATGTACCTTACCCCAAGAGAGTGGCTCGATGGCAGTATCGATGATGTCAGCACCATTGTTACATACCTCCAGAATAGAAGCCATCGACAGGCCAGGACCTGAGTGACCATGATACTGAATAATGATGTCAGGGTGCTTGGTCTTAATGGCTTTTGTCAGAGCACCTAACAAGGCAGGCTGTCCGATACCTGCCATATCCTTCAGACAGATTTCCTCGGCACCAGCAGCGATTACCTCGTCGGCAATAGCGCTATAATACTCAACAGTATGCACAGGGCTAGTGGTGATACACAGCGTTGCCTGCGGAATCATGCCAGCAGCCTTAGCCCACTTAATACTGGGGATGATATTACGCGTATCATTCAAACCACAGAAGATACGAGGAATGTCAACACCCTGTGCCTTCTTTACCTTATACATTAACTCACGCACGTCATCGGGCACGGGATACATGCGCAGCGCATTGAGACCACGATCCAACATATGGGTCTGGATACCTACCTCATTGAAAGGCTTACAAAACGCGCGAACAGCCAGGTTAGGATTCTCACCAGCCATCAGGTTCACCTGTTCGAAGGCGCCACCATTGGTCTCCACACGGGCAAAGCAACCCATATCGATAATAACCGGTGCTATACGCTCCAACTGGTCCTTACGAGGCTGAAACTTTCCTGACGACTGCCACATATCGCGGTAGACGAGACTAAACTTGATTTTCTTTTTCATAGCGAATGATAATAGTTTATAATATTTTTGCAAAGGTACAAAATTATTATGAACTTTCCGCTAGAACTAAGAATATTTTTCGTAACTTTGCCAAAAATTAGAATTTCACAACAATGAAGAAGTCTTTTTTTTCACTATTGATAATGTCTTTGACACTTATTGCCTGCGGTCATAAGCAGCATTCTGAGGTGTCGGCAGAAAAAATAAGTGCCCATCAACAAATTGCTGGCGACTCAGCCATTTATGGTTTGGCATGCGATGGTTGCACAGACTCTATATTGATTCTTCTTCCATATTCTGGAGGCGATCCTGACACGTTCGACATTCTTAGTGCCAGAGAATCGAATAACATCTTTGGGCGTCCTCGCATTGGCGATGAAATGTCAGTAATAGTGAATCCCGACAGCACCCACGAGGCTACCAAAGTCATAAATGTCAGCAGGCTGATGCAACAGTGGGCCTATACGGTAACACCTACCCTTCGCCCCTCACTATCTAATCAGCCAATACCTGACAGTATTAAAAAGCGCATCTTGACACCTCGCGAATATGGTCTGAGGCTAAAGAGAGACCATACTGCTCAAACCATTGGCATTTTCAGGAATTCAGGTCGTCCAAGTCCTGCTGTCTATCCCACACCTCAACGTTATTCAGAATGGCAACTCTTCAACGGACTTTTGTTGCTTCGCACGGATACGATAGATGCTGTTGGTGCACGTCAGGAAGCTACCATAGACACAGCGTCTATTGTGCAACTTCGTAGAGATACACTTGTGCTCCGCTTTTCTGATCACGAACAGGGATATTATCTAAAGAAACAATAACATCCCCGTTCGCTATTCGTTGCTATACCATCTGTCTGTTCAACAGACGCTCTTCGGCCATGCGCTCATAACGGGTGCCTGGCTGTCCGTAGTTGGCATAAGGATAGATGCTGATGCCTCCGCGTGGGGTAAAGAGTCCCACCACCTCTATATATTTAGGCTGCATCAGTTTTACCAGATCTTTCATAATGATATTGACACAATCCTCATGAAAATCACCATGATTGCGGAATGAGAAGAGGTAGAGTTTCAAGCTCTTCGACTCCACCATTCTTTCGTTCGGAATATAGGCAATCTTGATTTCAGCAAAGTCTGGCTGCCCCGTAATAGGGCATAACGACGTAAACTCCGGACAATTAAACTGTACCCAGTAGTCGTTGTCCTTATGTTTGTTTTCAAACGTTTCTAGCACCTCTGGTGCATACGTCATCTTATACTCAGTCTTCTTGCCCAGTTGTTGCAGGCCTTCTTGTTCTCTGTTCATATTTTCAGAATATTAAAGATATTGTAGTTGATATCATTATCGAACACATCTTCATGGTCATGCTTCTTCGTAAACTCAACGACACGAATAGTGACTGGAAGTACAACGATTTCATAAAGCGTCTTCAGTGTCACCTGACTAATCATCAGCGATGGCATTTCCTCCCAAGGAATCACACCGCCCAAAGCAAGCGGAAAGAAGATAATCGAGTCGACACCCTCGCCAAATATGGTACTCAGGATAGCACGCGCCGAGAAGTTCTTGCCACCGGAAGACAGCTTCATGCGCGACATCACATAAGCATTAGTAAACGAGCCACAGATGAAGGCGATAAACGAGGCTAATGCAATACGTGGTGCAAGACCGAAAATCTGATGAAAGCCTGCTTCGCCATCCCAATACGACGCACCTGGAATCCAGTCGGCTATGGCGCCCATAATGACGAAGAAGAAGTTCATAGCGAAACCCATCCATATCAGCATACGCGTCCGGCTATAGCCCCATACCTCGCACACCACATCGTTGATGATGTACGACACAGGGAATACGATGATACCCGCTGTCAGGTTGATAGGTCCAAACGATAATTGCTTTGTTTCCAATACGTTTGCCGTAATCAGGCAGACGCAGAACAGTGTGCCGAAAAGCATAAACAGCACGCTGACTTTTCTTTTTTCTTGTTCCATTTTGTTTCTTGTTTTGTTAAAGGGGGTCCGGCCATCGCTAGGCTTTCGCAAGTACCCCTGTATTAAGCGGGTGCAAAGGTACAAAGAAAAAGTGAGTCAACCAAACAGTTAACTCACTTTTTATCATTCAGCTTATCTTTTTACTTCTTTTCTTCTGCTGCAGCAGGTGCCTTCTTAGCAGCTGGTTCCTTCTTAGCAGCTGGTTTCTTAGCAGGAGCCTTCTTGGGAGCAGGTTTCTTAACCTCTTTAGGTTCCAGTTTCTCCAAGCGAGCCTTCAGACGAGTAATCTCCTTATCCTTCATCTCAATCTCGTCACCCTGATTACGGATGGTGGTGAGCAGAGCATTGAGCTCATCATTTTCGATTTCAGGAGGATAGAGGGCATTCACTCTGTTAATGAAATCACCCAGGATGTTCATATAGTTGGTGAAAGCATCAAATGGTCCGCTATAGATACCACGATCCAGTCCTACATTAGAAGCCTTAGTGGTCATAAAACGGAAGTTGTTAGAAGCCTGCAGATAGTCCCAGTCCTGATTGATGCGGGGATCGTCAGCAATACGCAGACGGTCAGCTACAGAATACAGCTTGTTGAAAGCCTCACGCTGCATGGCGTTACCCAGCCAGCATGAGCAGTCGCGCTCTTCGTCTACCCAACTGAGAGTGTCTGGCACGTCGATAGCTCCTACGCTCTTCGTCTTCATACAAATCTCTGTAGGTGTCGAGAAAGTAACACCCTTCTCCTTAGCACAAGCAGGCAGAGCCTTCAGGAAATCGAGAATATTGCTGGACAACGGCTGAGCGATACCCAGTGCTGAGAGTTCCATAAAGATATTGATAATCTGCTCCTCTTCTGGGAAACGGGCAATACGATCAATATAATTGTCAGCAAACAAAGGATAGCCCTCCCAATCAGGATTGTTGAAACGCAGTGAGATGTCGTCAGACAATTCAACATCACGGAGTAACAACTTCAGGTTGGGAGCAATATTACAATTGTATACATAGTGAGGACTCTTCCATCCCAACACATGCTTTGCACCCTCTGTCAGCATACCCTTGAAGCCCATAGCAGCAATCTGTCCACCAATATCATCGCTATAGATTAACGAAGAGTTACGAGCTACAGTAGGTTTCTTACCAAACAGTTCTTCTATCTTTGCCATCTGCTTCTTCACATCAAGGGCAAAGGTCTCCTCGTTAGCCAACGAACTCAGGCCATGACTGTAAGGTTCTGCGAGGAACTCTACACAGCCAGTCTGGTTCAGTTCCTGTAGCTTTTCAATAACCTGTGGTGCGTGGAACTCCAACTGCTCGATACCTGTACCAGAGAGCGAGAAGGCTACCTTAAAGTAGTCGCCATGCTCCTTAATCATGTCGCCAATAGCCGTTAATGCCGGCATATAGCTACGATTAGCGATGTCGGTGATGCTACGCTCATTCTCGTAGTCATCATAGTAATAATGATCGGTACCGATATCGAAGAAACGGTAGCGCTTCAGATGAATAATCTGATGTATTTCGAAATATAAACAAATTGTTTTCATAACGTTTAATGTTTAATCTTTAATGTTTAATCTTACTGTTCCCAACCAAGGGTACGTTTATAGAGTGTGGCAATCCAAGCACCAACCTTCTCCCATGTAATCTGGTCGACCTCGTTCTTACCTTCCTCCTTGAGGTACTGGAAGAGCGAGTCGTTGGCACAGATAGAATAAATGGCATCAGCCAGAGCATGAATATCCCAATAGTCCACCTTAATACAGTTAGTGAGGATTTCGGCACATCCCGATTGTTTCGAGATGATAGACGGAGTTCCACACTGCATTGCCTCCAACGGAGAAATACCGAAGGGCTCTGATACTGAAGGCATCACATAGACATCGGAATCCTTCAGGCATTCGTACACCTGCTTACCACGCATAAAGCCCGGGAAGTGGAAACGGTCGGCAATGCCACGTTCTGCTGCGAGATGAATCATGGCATCCATCATATCGCCAGAACCAGCCATACAGAAGCGCACGTTACGTGTACGACGAATAACCATATTAGCAGCCTCAACGAAATATTCAGGACCTTTCTGCATGGTGATACGTCCAAGGAAGGTCACCACCTTGTCCTTGCCCGTATGGTCTGGACGTGGAATAGCCTGATACTCATCGGGCAATGGGTATACAGCATTGTGAACGGTGTAGCACTTACGCGGATCCTGATGATACTGGTTGATGACCGTCTGACGTGTCAGTTCTGATACACACATGATACAGTCGGCATTGTCCATACCATTCTTCTCAATCGAGTAAACCGTAGGATTGACTTTACCACGTGAACGGTCGAAATCAGTAGCATGTACGTGGATACACAATGGTTTACCGCTCACCTGCTTGGCATGAATACCGGCAGGATAGGTCAGCCAGTCGTGTGCATGGATAATATCATAATCCAAGGTACGGGCTACAACACCAGCAATAATCGAGTAGTTGTTGATTTCCTCATGCAGATTGCCAGGATAGCCACCTGCAAACTCCATAGCACCCAAATCGTTGACGTGCATATAGTTGAAATCAGCATATAAATGATCGCGCAAACGGAAATAGAGATCGGGATCCATAATATTACCTACTCGCTCGCGAACATAATCAGCAGAAACATCGCGATAAGCAATAGGCACAGCATTCATAGCGACAATCTGGCATGCCGACCGGTCTTCATCACCAAAAGGCTTTGGCAGACAGAGCGTAATATCCATATCACCCTGAGCATGCAAGCCCTGCGAGATACCATAGTTAGCGGTGGCCAATCCACCAAATACGTGAGGAGGATACTCCCATCCAAACATTAGTACTTTCATAGCTTCTCCTCCTTAATTATTTTTGATAAGAATACTTCTCCAGCAACTTCAGCGCACGCAGGATTTCTGCTACGTTCATAGCGAAAGCCATAGCGCCACGTCCGTGGAATGGTGGGTTACCGTCGAACAACTCACTGATGGTTCCCAATGCATGGTAGTCCATCTCTTCTTCATAGCCCACCATCTGGCGCTCGATGAACGAGAGGCGGGTGCGCTTATAGAGTTTCAGGCTAGCCTCCATATAGAATCCACCCAGCCAAGGCCAAGCTGTTCCCTGATGGTAAGCATAGTCACGCTGTGCCTGTGGGCCAACGTACATCGGATTATATCCCCCACTCTTTGGTGACAGAGAGCGCAGGCCCTTAGGTGTCAGCAACTCACGTGTGCAGACATCAAGAACACTCTTCTTCTGATCCTGTGATAGAGGTGAATAGTCGAAGGCTACTGGGAATATCATGTTCGGACGAACACTCCAGTCCATCATAGATCCATCAACATAATCCAGCAGATAGCCATACTCGTTGAGGAAAGTCTCAACGAACGACGTCTTGCACAGCTCTGCTTGTTTTTCCAGTTTCTCAGCAAATTTCTTGTCGCCAAACTCAGCCTCCAGTGCTGCACAGAACTTCAGGGCGTTATACCAGAGGGCATTAAATTCTACGATATAACCTGAACGAGGCACAACAGGACGCCCATTAGCTGTAGAGTTCATCCAAGTGATAGCCTTGTCGCGACCATTGGCATACAACAATCCGTTATCGTCAAGACGCATATTGGGATTTCCATCGGCAATAATGTATTTCACGATGTCCTTCACCAACTTACCATACATCTTATAGCCTTGTTCCTTGCCTACTTCCTTCGTATACTGCTGAATAGCCCAGATAGCCCACAGCGGCACATCAGGATGTTCAATCTCGTAGATCTTCACACTCAGCGGCTTGTCCTCCATGAACTCACGCAGGCCTTTCTCTGCAGTCTTCATGACCAATTCGAAATAGTCTTGTTCACCAATGGCCAGTGTCAGACCAGGCAATGCAATAAAGGTATCGCGGGCACGTGCCTTGAACCAAGGATAACCAGCCAGCAGATAGCGGTCGTCTTTCTTGTCAATCTTCTCCATAGCGCTGCCACTGCGGTGGTCACGGAAGTGGAACTGATGGGCGGCAGTTACCAAGCAATGGAAGAAATTGTCGCGAGGCACACGATCGGCGACCTCGTCGTCGAACATCTTCTTCAGTGTATTGGTCTTAACCAACGAGGTAGAAGCAGCAAACACGATGCTCTCACCTTTCTTGATACTCATCTCGAAGTATCCAGGCACATACAAATCCTCGTTCGATGCATAGCCACGCTCCTGCTCTTTCGGATATTCTACACCACGATACCAGTCAGGCTGGAAAATAAACTCGTTTTTCTTATTGAACTGCATGTAGAGGTCAGGATAGCCTGCATACATACAAGTCTTGATTCCGTGGTCCACCTCGTGGTATTCTCTCGATGCTGTCGAGTTCTCATGAGTGAACTGACGCACAGAGCGGAAAGCCAGGAAGGGGCGGAAACGAAGGGTTGTTGCAGAATGAGCATCCTCTAACGTATAACGAATCAGAATGCGATCCTCATAGTGCTGGAACACCACTTCTTTCTTTAACACAACACCACCGACGCGATAGAGCGTGGTGGGCACTACATCACAGGTAAACTCGCGAATGTACTTGTGACCTTTAGGGCTGAAGTTGTTGCCCTGATACTTGTGGAGTCCGAGATTAAACTCAGCGCCATGTTGAATCACCGTACAGTCGAGCGACGACAACAGCACATGGTTTTCGTCATCCAACTCTGGTACGGGAACGACGAGCAGACCGTGATACTTGCGCGTATTGCAATCTACGAGAGTAGAAGCACTATAGGCGCCAGAGCGGTTTGTTCGAAGCAATTCACGACGTAGTGACTCTTCCAAGTTGGTCATTACAGCTTTTTCAAATCGTAAATAACTCATAGTTCCTTACATCTGGTTTTATAATTTGTTTTAGATTTTAAAATTTTCCCTTCAAAAGTAGTCATTTTTTGCGGGACTACAAAATAAAAAAGACATTTTTTTATAAAAACGCCTTTTTTTTCTACTTATTACACAAAAAATCAATCAGGAATCAGGAAATTAATCACTTCCTGTTCAATATTGATGCGATAAGGTCCTATTGGAGTACCCAGCAATCTTCCGTCTACTCCAACCAATGCATGCTTCGCTTCTTCAACGATGATTTCATGCGTGCGATATGGGTGAACGCTGCGATGATTCAGGAATCTTCCTGTCACCAACAGCCACAAGCCGGCAAATACTTGCAACATCTCTGTATGATATACCATCGACACATCCAACATGCCATTATAAGGCACCGCACTGGGTGTCTGGCCATAGCCTGGTCCACTGCCTATACACATCGTCATCACCTTACGGTCTACAACGTCGCTATTGATTTTCACCTTCATCTTATATTCCATGCGATGGAAAATCATCAGGAAAATGGAAACGATGAACGACAGTGTCTTTGAACCTAACAGCGATCGTGCCTGACGACGAAGATTCATCACGTCTGCTATCAGTCCGATATTGATACAGTTCAGGAAATAGCGATGACAAGTCTCTTCTTTTTTATTAGTATAGCGAATGCATCCCAGATCCACCTTCCTCACGCGATGTTTCACCAGCCAGTCGACAGTCTGTTCCAGATTACCCTCTTTAAAATCCCAATAACGTGCAAAGTCATTCAGCACGCCATTAGGAATCACTCCCAACGCAATCTCATCCCTTACCTTCTGTTCCTCTTGCATCAGACAGTTCACAGCATCATTCAATGCGGAGTCACCTCCCACAATGACAAGGGTTTTATAGCCATTATGTATCAGCATCTTCACAAGACGTTCCACACTATCCGTTGACTCACTCTGTACAAAGTCATATTGCACATGACGCTCGTCAAGCACATGCTGAATCCTCTCACGTTGCTTTGAGCCTTTTCCTTTCGGGCAATACAGAATGCCCCATCTTGTATCTTCTACTGCCATAATTTCAATATCTCATTAACTTTCTCGTCCATCGGCTGCAAAGCATTGATCCAATGGATAGTAAACCCTCTTCGTTCCATGCCCCTGAACCACGTCATCTGCCGCTTGGCAAACTGATGGATAGCTATTTCCAAACGGGTGAACATCTCGTCGTAGGTCGTCTTACCCACGCAATATTCTGTTACAAACTTATATTCCAGTCCGTAATAAATCAGATCTTCAGCAGGGATACCCTCATCGAGCAAGCCTCTGACCTCGTCTATCATACCCTCTTCCAATCGTGCTTTCAAACGCTTGGTAATCTTCTCCCTGCGCGCCTCACGATCAATATCAACACCGATAATCAGCGAATCAATGGGAGGCAGTTCACGTTTTGGCATGGGCGTATGCAGGTTGTACTCTTCTATCTCGATAGCCCTGATAGCCCGCTGGCAAGAATCAACGTCTGTTTTGTTATGCATGTTCGACCCATTCAGCGACTTCAGTTCCTTCAACCTTTCGGTCAACTCCTCCAAAGTCTTACCCTCCAGCTGGGCACGCAGTTCCGGATTCTGAGGTACGGGCGAGAGCTTGTACCCCTTCAGCACGGCCTCGATGTAGAGACCGGTACCACCGCAGAGGATGGGCGTATGCTGGTTTTGCAGTATGCGATTGTAGGCGTCGAAGAAGTCCTGCTGATACTGAAACAGGTTGTATTTCGTACCAGGCTCTATAATATTAATAAGGTGGTAGGGAATGTTGACTGTCTGACCGTCAACCGTAAGACTATAGTCCGCCAGGTCTTTGCCGGTGCCGATGTCCATACGTCGGTATACCTGCCGTGAGTCGGCGCTGATGATTTCGCCGCCGATGCGCAGGGCCAATGCCGCAGCCAGCGGTGTCTTTCCGCTGGCTGTCGGTCCGAGTATGGTAATCATCGGTTTCATCGGTGCAGTCGGTTAGTGTATCCTTGTCGTAGCCCCGAATCCTGCACGGATATCCTCCAAGGTGAGCTCGGTCAGCTGCTTCTCGGTCAGGTTCGTCTTGCCCTCCAGTCGGTTGGCCTGCTGCTGGATAGTCTGCTCGAAAATATTACGGGCATAGCGGGCATTACCGAAGTTTCGGTCCTTACGCTCTACTGCTAGCTCCATGCGCTTCTTCAGATAGGCCAGCGCCTCGGGTGTCACCGTATACTGGTTCTTCTTGACGCGGCGCATAAAGATTTCGGTGAGTTCAGCACCCGAATAGTCGGGGAAGTCGATGTAACGGTTGAAGCGCGACTGCAGACCCGGGTTCGAGTCGATGAAGCGCTGCATCTCGTTCTTGTATCCGGCGACGATAACCACCAGCCGGTCGCGGTAGTCCTCCATGCGCTTCAGGATAGTCGAGATGGCCTCCTGACCGTAGTCGTTGCCAGCACCGCCCTCAGGCACCAGTGAGTATGCCTCGTCGATAAAGAGCACACCGTCCAGGGCCTTTGCCACAACGGAGTCCGTCTTAGGACCAGTCTGGCCGACGTACTGTCCGCAGAGACCCGCGCGGTCTGTCTCGACCGTATGTCCCCGCTTCAGCACACCGAGGTCCTTGTATATGCGGCCGACGATGCGTGCTACGGTAGTCTTACCCGTACCTGGCGATCCGTAGAACACAAGATGGTACGACACCTTCGCGGTCTTCAGTCCCTTCGCCTCGCGCTGTTTCTGCACGCGGACGAAATTGGCCAGCGAACGCACCTCATCCTTCACCTGCTGCAGGCCTACCAGTTCGTCCAGCTCCTCGTAGGGATCGCCCTCAAGGACCTCGTTCACGACGACGCTGTCCTTCTGCTCCACGACCTCTGCCGGTGTCGAGCTCTTCGTATCTTCATCCTTGTCACCGTCACTTTCAGCGAAGATGCCTACGATGATGAAAAACACAAAAGAGGCTACCGTGAGACAGCCGCAGCCCTTAAAGAACTTGCCAGCCCATTCTTTCATTTCGTTGGTATCCATAATCTCTCAAATTTAATGGTTGAATCTTCAGCTTGCAAAGATACAAAAAAAAGTTGGAACTGATAACTAATTTGGGAGAATTAACGCAATTAGGTCAAAAAAATGGACTTTATTATTTTTCGACCGCTCATAAATCTGGAACTCCCCAACCCCTGATAATATAATATAATTATTATCTGGGGGTTGGGAGTAACTGAGCTTGTCGAACTACCTGTTTCCTTTTGCTCTGTTATGTGTTTTACACAACATCTGGCAGTTCTCGATAGTGGTAGCACCGCCCTTACTCCACGCAGATACGTGGTCGGCGTCCATTTCGTTGAACTTGTAGATTTTGGTGCGCACATTATCGTGGCCCTTGGCACACTCAGGACAGTTGGAAATGCCTTGTGCCTGTGCATCATTGGTCTGACGGGCATAAACCGTTTTCTTCACGCTGTCCTCGAAGATGCGGATATTCAGCAGGCGCTGGTCGACTTCTCCACCAAGCAGATACTCAAAGATACCACGTTTGTTGGTCACATATTCATCGGCATACAGTTCATTCACTCGCTGTTGCAACTTGGCTGGACTATAAGAATTTGTATGGTACTGCTCATAAAAGGCACCCCATTCCAAACCTCGCATTTCACTTTTTGGCTCACCGAATAGCGTCTTTGCCCATTCTATCACGGTGTCGAAATAGGTCTTCAGTTCCTCGATGTTGCTATCCTGACGATGCAGACTCATATAGCCGCCAATGTTGTCTTCACCCTTAGCTACCCAAGCCAGTGCTGCATGCAGAATATCCTGACGGTTGGCATTACCACTAACATAACATCCCCATTTCTGCAACTGCGGATTGCGCGAATTACTGAATGTTGCTTTAGCCAGCGTTACAAACGGGCCACTATACGTAGCATTCAACAATTCTTGCTTATTCAGAGGCACACCAGCAATATTGATAGTCTCGAACCATTCCTTAATTTCCTTCTCCGTGCCATTGCAGACGTAAATGAGCAACTTGTATGAGAGAATCTGTTCCTTCTCCTCATCTGTCAGGCCTGTGAAATATTGCTCCATCCCGAACTTGTCCTTGATGGCAAACTTCTCCGTAACAAAACGGCCAATGCTCGTTATGCGCTGCTGACCATCGAGAATTTCATATCTGCCTGGCTCTGGCTCATTGAAGTAGATAAGTCCTATGGGATAACCCTTCAACATGCTATCGATGACCGCCACCTCTTTCTTGCCGTCGTTCTCTGCATAGAGGTAGTTACGCTGATATTCTGGCTGAATGGTAAGCTTGCCTGACCACCCAAACAGGCCTTTGCCTTCTAATTTGTTATAGACAAAGCCATCACATATTTCCTTGACCGTCAGTTCGGTTAGTAATGTCGTTTTCATAGCTATTGTTTTTTGCGGATTAGTATTCTACGATATGGCAGTTCAGGTATGCCATCCTTCATATAATAGAGGTCTCCATCTCGAAGTCCTTTGTTTAATTTCTTTAATTCACGTGGATATGGTTTAAGTCCTAATTCCAATCCATAATCCCCATGAGGATGACCAATTATTTCAAATTGTTCTGGGCAGTATCTATCCAAAAAAGTAAGAGGTACCCCCATCACCCCTTCATAATCTGCAGGAATAGCATCTGTGTAAGGAACATCTATTGCGTCATAATTCTCATAATGTATGTATCCCTTTCCTTTGATTTCCTTGTGCTTAGAATACAAAATATTATCTTCCATCGTCATTAGCGGAAGAGGTTCATGACGGCGACCATGATCTATATTTGTGAACCAAATAACACCCATAATATTCTGGATAATATTTCCATCCCCATCAACATGATATTTCTTAAGTTTGTTCGCATCAAATATTTCTTTGGGCATAATCATATCCATTCCTCCTCCAAAGCTTTTGTTACCAGCCCAAATTCTATTCTCTTTAATATGTGGAAAAAACTCTTTATATGATATAGCATTGAAATTTCCCAGTATTATAAACTTCTTTTCGGCTTCCATTATCCATGTGATAAACTCTCTGAATAGCGAGAATGGTGGGTTGGTGATTATTACATCTGCCTCATCGCGCAGAGCCTTCACCTCATCACTACGGAAGTCACCATCACCATCAAGATAGTTCCAATGTAGGTCATTGATATTAAATCGTCCATCGTTGTTTATATCTTCATCAAGCACGAATATCTTACCATTTGTCCGACTCTTGTCCGCATCGTAATAAGGACTATCTGTTTCGAAAAGCGTAGGTTGCCAATCCTTTATTTGCTTGGACTCCACAGCATAACTGGTAGAGATGAGTTTCTTCAGTCCGAACGACTC
>JAEEGF011978973.1_pt1 | contig 23446 bp, 16 predicted proteins | sample 9134171 | NCBI WGS metagenome assembly JAEEGF01 (sample SAMN16246542, study PRJNA631951) | gut metagenome | biome: gut microbiome; feature: rumen; material: AP-attached | host: Bos | place: Iran: Karaj | collected 2018-10
AGTCACTGTCACAGGCACGTTCTGACAAGATGCAGGCAATCACAGCAACAATTCAGAAAGAGCAGAACACAGTTATCCGCTACCCTGACGTTCCTTTCCTTCTCGTAAACGGAATCGCAGGAAGCGGCAAGACTTCAGTACTCCTACAGCGAATTGCATATCTCTTTTATCAAAAGAGAAAGACTCTCCGCCCAGATCAGGTGTGCCTGATGACACTTAATCCCGTGTTCCGCGACTACATCGATAATGTCCTTCCAGACCTCGGCGAGACCAATCCGCTCACCATCACATGGAACGAATTTCTTGAGATGACTAACGTTCCATTTATAGAAAACGGCGTAGATTCAACAACTGCTGAGAGCCTTCAGAAGATTCATGATTGTTTACCAACACTCACACCTGAGGCCGATGACTTTTTTGACATCAAGCAGAAAGAGACTCTTGTCATGAACAAGAACGAGGTTCTCTCTGTAATTAAGATGTTCAAGCAGTTCCCTATGGGTATGCGCCTGATCCAGACTGTAGCTGACGAGCTCGAAATAAGAGCCAAGAACGCTCTTCATAATCTCGATAAAGAGGTCGAGGATGAATCTGAAGGTTCAGCTAAATCTGATTCTGCAGAGAACAACAGAATTGAAAATGACTACGGCGGAGCGCTTCGCACCATCAAGCACTGCGGCTTTGTAAATGTCCTTCATGTAGCTCAGAGAATCCTTGGTACAGATCATATCACCGCAGCAGAATGGCTCTACACCAAGATGGAGCTCACAGGCCTTTGCGACCGCAACATGAAATACATGATGATAGACGAAGTTCAGGATTACACCAAGGCTCAGCTCATGGTATTTCGTAAGTTTTTCCCAAATGCCCGTTTCATGCTGCTTGGCGACGAGAATCAGGCCATCCGCGAAGGCACTATTTCTTTTGCCGAGATAAAAGAGCTTGCTGAGGCAGACGACAAGAAATTCGTGGAACTGCCACTTATGACCAGCTACAGAAGTTCACCAGAGATCACAGACATGTTCGCATCTCTCCTTCCATCCGAGAAGAAGATGCTGGTATCCTCCGTTCAGCGACCAGGCGAGGAAGTATCTGTCAAGGCCTGCAAGTCAGACAAGGAATACTACGATGAGCTTAGAAGCCTCATCAATGCCTTTGGTAAAAAAACTGGTCTCACAGCTATAATCTGCAGAAATCAGTTCAATGTTGACCGTATTGCAGAAAAACTTGGTAAGGATGCTCCTGTCATCGTTGCAGAAAACGATGCTCTTCCTAAGGAAGGCGCATTCCTCATTGATCTTCCTCTTGCAAAGGGACTTGAATTTGATAACGTAATTCTGGCAGATGTGGATAAGGAAACTTATCCAAGTGATATTCTTGGCAAGCACTGCCTGTACACAGCAATGTCACGTGCAACTCAGCACCTGGCCATTCTTGCCAAGGGCGAGTTGTCAGAGAATCTGTAAAGAATAAGTAATTTCATACAATATAAAGCGCTCCACATCAAAGCGATGTGGAGCGTATTTTTATAGAATCAACTTCTCAGCAATATCCTTAAGTTCCTGCTTTCTATCATTTAGAAGTAATATTTTATTGTACTTGTAGAAGGCTTCATTACCGGTTTCTCTTACAAACTTAAGGCTGTAAAATGCCTTGGACAGCTCAGTTAAGAAGATTACCATCTCCTGGCTTCCGGAAAGAGACTCGCTATCTCCGAAGGTTTCCTCCAGGAATTCGAAGCTGTTAGTAAGATGTTCGCCTGTGGACTTCATCTTATCCTGACGTGAAGCTTCTCTTTCGTTGAACCACTTCTTGATACTATCGAGGTTATTACAACTTGTCATACTATCTCGTAGCGCAGCAATGACAAGCCTTTTAACCTTCTCATCATCTCGGCTGACAAGACCAGCCTCAAGCTGTGACTCCAGCTCTTTTTCCAAACTATCAGCCTTCGAAGTAATCCAGTCACCATCGTCAGAAGAAGTCTCTGCACCAACTTTAGCCGCCTGAGCTTTGATTATCTCAAAAAGTTCCTTCTGCACTGCCTGACTCATGGCATATTCCTTGAATTCCTCCATGAGCTTATCTGTGAGGAGCCCTATGATACTGAGTTTTTCATCAAAAGAGCCTTCTCTGATAGCTTTTTTATCCTCAGGAAATCTTCCTTCAAGAATCTCAGGAATCTTGTAAAGCTCATTGTACCTACGGTAGAGCTCATAGTAAGTAGCAAAGTCTCTGGAAATATCTTTATTCTGAAGATATTGAACTGTGAGATTTTCATCCACAGCAATTCCGAGCTTCTCGTGCACCTTGATAACCCTGGACAGGTCCTCCCAGCCTCTGGCTGTCACAAAGCTTCTGCCATCAGCATTGGTCTGGATACTATAGAAATTATCTTTTTTGATCTCAAGGTATGCCATAATTGAGCCGTGAACTCCAGCCTTGTAAGCATAAGCCTTCCAGGACTCAAAATCCTCTTCAATATTTATCTGTCTCACACGGTCGAGCGTAACAATGTCGAAATCTCTTACGGACTTGTTGTACTGAGGTGGGTTTCCGGCAGTTACAATTATAAATCCATCAGGAAGCTTGTGACTTCCAAAGGTCTTGTACTGCAGAAACTGCAGCATCGTCGGCGCCAGTGTCTCTGATACGCAGTTGATCTCATCCAGGAAAAGAATTCCCTCATGAATTCCGGATTTCTCAACCTGCTCATACACTGCACCGATGATTTCACTCATGGTGTACTCGGTTACAGAATATTTTTTACCACCAAACTCTTTTTCAGAGATCATTGGAAGTCCAATGGCACTCTGCCTTGTGTGGTGGGTAATTGTATAAGAAACCAGATTGATCCCAAGCTCGTGGGCAATCTGCTCCATTACTGCAGTCTTACCAATTCCGGGAGGTCCCATCAGTAAAATAGGTCGCTGTCTCTCAGTTGGTATCTCATATTGGCCGGCCTCATCCTTCTCAAGATAGGCGCGAACCGCATTTTTTACTTCTTCTTTCGCCTGGTCGATATTCATAATGACTCCTTAGTGTTTTGGAACATATCATCATTTGCCATTATATCCCAAAATGCAGGCTTTCACCACTTCATACCGCCAAGTTTCCATCCAACAATCGCAATACTCATCCTGATAAGTCCAATATCTTGTTGTTTTATGTAACACTGCGCTCACATATTGTATCTTTTTAGTTTAAGATGATATTATCAATCCCTATTTATACTATCTCGCTACCTTCAGGACTATTCTAATTATGAATAAATGGAGGTAAACCAATCTTATGAGTGATTCACCGCTTTCCAAATACTTAAGACTTCTTAGAACCCAAACTAATTACACACAGGATGATCTGGCCAAATATCTTGGCGTCACACGTTCCACCTATTCCCATTATGAAAATGCAAGGCTTATGCCACCCACAGATTCTCTGTACAAGCTATCTGCTTTCTACAAGATTTCTTTATCCAAATTAGTGAGGCTGTCTGTACTTAGTTCCGGTAAGGAAAATGAGAATATTAAGGCTGCGGAATATGTGATTTCAGATGAAGACATGGAATTCCAGTTTGAGAAGTTATATCAGGATTTTCTGGATGAATGTTCAGATATGTCGCCCTCCCAGTTGAATAAGTGGGCAACTATAGAAGATCGCGAGATTGTATACTATTACCATCAGCTCCCAGGACATGACAAGAGACTTATGAATTACTTCATGAAGATTGCCCTGTTAAAAGAGCCACGCGATAAAAAATGATATATGTAAACAATCCCGATGTATGGCGTAGTACTTACTGCCCGCATCGGGATTTATTATATGGGATGGCTTTATTCTATATGTATAGCCTAAGTGCCCAGTCTGGCACTTTTTCGTCGTCATAGTCCTCATCCTGTGCGAAAATGAAGGCTGTATCATAGTTTGTTGGCTTATCAGGATATTCTCCGTAGCCATCAGTGAAATATATAAGGCCTTTCAGATTTTCGAATTTGCTCTGACTTTTTAGCTCTTCTACATATTCAAAAACGGGTCTGAAGTCTGTTCCATAGCCGCCTTCCACGTGAATTTCAGAAGAATATTTATTCATTTCATCAGTATTTTCAATAAAATCTGTTCTCTGAATCTGGTTATCGCACTGAATCACGCAGATTTTAATCTTCTGAAAAAAATTATCCCCATCAAGAAGCATGGCTGCTGTCTCATTAAGGAACCTTTGAACCAGACTGTCCTTACAGGAAGCAGAGGTATCAATTGCTATTACCAGCTCCTGAATCTTTTTGACTTCCCTGAATTCATTTTCTTCTATGAGAGGCATATTTCCATAGTGATCAAGGCCAAAAGAATACATGCCATAGTCAAAGCTATCCAGATCCACTCCACCTTCTTCTCTTAGAACCTTAAAGCGCTTTAGAAATTCCCTATAATCAGTTCTAGTGGTGTTCTGAACCTTTAAGAGCCATGTGAGCTTCCCGAGTCTGTCACTATGCTCTTTTCCAATGGTCTCGATTTCAGTCTGGATTCGTTTTCCTTCTTTATCCCAGTTCTTCTTGGCATCCTTAATCTGCTGAAGCCGCCTTGGGTTAATATACTTGGTTTTCTTTTTGGTGTCCTCTGATTCATCACCCATGGGATTCTGGAAATCCTCATCAAGGGGAGGCATCTCTTTTTCATCCTGATTATCCTTTTTGTCAGGATCATTATTCTGATCTGGCCGATCCGTTAATCTGGACCAGAACCCGTGATCATCAAGCGCAAACTCCCGCTCCAGCTTCTCTATTTCAAAGATATCAAGCTCATGCTCCTCAGAAAAATATCTATAGAGCTTTTCAACAGTCAGAACCTTAACTTCTTTTTCAAGAAGCTCGTACCATCTGTCGCGATAGTCAGAAGATACTCTGTAGATGCACTGATAGTCCATTCCATCAAGGATTGACTCAACAACTATATCAGCACATATGTCAAAAAGGCGTTCGTCAGAGTAATTCGCAGATGTATACATATGCATAAATATGCAATGAAGTAGCATATGCAGATAGGTACGATTCAGCTTCCCCGGTTCCTCCACAAAGAGCCTCAGCACATGGGATGGATTAAACCTGATGTTCACAGCATCTGTACCCACAGTAGTCGTAGACAGATCCATCTCATACCCCAAGCTATTAAGGGCCGACCCAAAGAATCGCATATCAATATAAAGTTCTGTTCTCGACGCTCCCAGAACCCTTTTCCCAGTTTCTTCCAATTGTTCCCGCTTACTCAAGCTAATTGTTTCTGCCATCTATTATTACTCTCAAAAAATATAGTATTCTAAACTAAATGTTTTAAAAGTTACGTTTTCGTCGCATTCTTTAATATCTACACCAGTAACAGTATAACATCAAAAGTCTATAAGAATGAAGCACTGTCAAACATACTTGACTGACATATACATATACATAAAGTGATTCGGCGGAAATGTGCAGTTCTCGTATTGCAAGATGATTTACAAAAACAAAATAGGAGCCATATATTTCTGTTATGGGGCAACATGTCTGAGGTGCATAGCACCGAGTTTTGCCCCAAGAAATATATGGCTCCTATTGGTTTTTAGTAAATCACGAAGCAAACGAAAACCAACATTTCCGCCAAATCACTTGATTTCATATGTGTAGTCCGCAAAGTTTGCTGCAAGTGAGATCTTGTGGTCACCGTTAGTCCAGGTGAAAGTCATAACACTACCATTTGTCTCAATATCAAGCTTAGCATCAAATCCAAAAGCAGGATTTGTATTGCGGAGTTTCAAGAGCTCAAGCTGCTTCTGCACTACCTCTTTTCCCATAGCAGCATCAATCTGCTCAAGTGTCAGGTTAGTTCTGTTGATCTCCTTGTGTCCGCCAGCACCAGCACGCTTAACAGCCTCGTGGTCATTCTTGCCTGCAAAGAGGTCAAGGTACCAAACCTGTGGCTTACCTGGCATGAACATCTGGATAGCTCTGGCAAAGAGCATCTTCTTGTCATCATCACCAAGAGCGCTGTAGTAAGTAGCATTTACCTGATAGTACATGTTCTTGGCACCGTGAAGATCCTTGACATATCCGCCTCTTCCAACGATAGTCTGGATCATCTCTTCGATATCCTCATCCGCAAGGATTCCCTTAAGATCAAGAAGAGGAATACCATCGTGGCAGCCAAGCATGTTGACTACGCGGATTTTCTTTTCCTGAATCTCGTTAGCCCACTTAGCAAGCACCTTTCCGTCGTGGTGCTCAATAGCGTAGATTAGAAGTCCTGGAAGGAAGAAGTCATAAGTCATATAGCCCTTACCAGCAACTGTCTCGTAAATCTTCTCTTTGTAGCTTGCATGAATCTCTGGTAAAAGAGATACATTAAACTCATCAGCAAGCTTTTTAACCTTTTCAAGTACGTCCCAGGTATCAGGCTCGTTAAGGAAATTCTTCTTACCTGGCTCCTTGGGTGCATAAGCAAAGGCATCAAGTCTTACGATTCTTGCACCATACTCAGAAAGAGCCTTAAGTGTATTACGATAGTGCTCCCAAACAAGGTCAGACTTGATATTCAGGTCCATCTGTCCAAGATAGCGCCTTCCTGATTCCAGCAGATCTACTACTGCATCCTTATATTCTTCATAGCCAGTATAGTCGATCTCCGCTGGCTTTTTACCCTCATTAAGTCCCTCGCAGACTCTCTCAGAAAGTCTCTGAGCTGCCAGATACTGAATATCGATCTTGTCCATCAGATCCTGAGCATCTGGTCTCTTGTACTGTACTTCCTGATAAAATGTATTCCAGTATGGAACGTCCTTGCCATCTGGCATTCTGACCATCAGGATAGGAAGTCCCGGTTTTCTAAAGAACATGTCCTTGATATACTTCTCATCTGGCTGAATGTAGCCATCTGCAGTCATTTCTCCGCAGCCTTCCCAGAACTTATTCCAGTTGATGAAGAAGTCAGCGTACTTGGACTTCTCGCCATTCTTAATAAGATCCTGGAACTGTGGCGAAAGAACTGAAGCGTGATTAAGGATAAAGTCAAGCTTAAGGTTGATTCCAAGCTTATCAAGAGCCTCAAGATCCTTAGCATCAGCAAGCTCTTTGTTGATACCGTAATCTATAACAGAAAAGCCTCTGTCCAGATCAGTATTAAAGATACTTGGAAGAATATAAAAAGACTGGAAAACATCTTCAAAGTCCTTCTTTTCAAGAACAGAAACAATGTCAGAAAGTGTGCCACCCATGCTATCAGGGTATGCATTTAACATTGGTCCGTTATCCACGAAATTTTTACTCATTTAATCTCCTCATCAAATAACAACTATACCCTCGTAACCCAATAAATACCTACTGATTTCAGATGCCCATCAGCTTCTTGAACTCGTCATAGCTGATAAGTTCGCCTGCCTTAGTGATAATGATCTTGGCCTTGTGTGCCTGATCAACGAGCTTCTGCTGCTCAAGCTCCAGAACCATCATTGTGAATGGGCTGTCGAGCTTGCCATCTCTATTTCTGGATCTTCTGTGCTCCAAAGTCTCCTGTGGAGTACTGTTGAGAAGAACTGGAATATCAACCTGTGACATATAATCTGAATTACCATGTGTCCACTCTACGATGAGAACCTGCTTGCTGCTCATATCAACCTCATCGTACCAAAGAGAAGCTTCATCTCTTCCCATTCTCTTAAGGAAAAGCTTGTCAGCGCCGTCCTTGAAGGCCTTCATGATCTGATCTACTTCTTCGAAATCTGTTTCCTTAGGTGTTCCAAGGTAATCGTTAAGTCCCTTTGAACCACCTTCTAAATAGTACTTGAACCATGTGTCAGTTTCTGCATGTGCCTTATTTGCGTCATCTTCAGCTATCTGCCACTTCTTAAGTACTTCCATGTTTTCTGGAGACATGACACCAGCGTCAACCATTGCTCTGATGCCGCTCTCTCTAAATGTATGAAGTCTTTCAGCATCATTGTACATAGGAATACGATGTGGATAATTATCTCCAGACATTGTATAACTGCCTATTCCAGCCTGTTCCAATAAATATGACAGGCATGACGCAATTTCTGATTTACCTACACCAGAACCGCCACATACAGCAACAACAGCGCGTCCGTACTTATTAGAACCCATAACCTTTTTGAGCTCTTCTACTAATTTAGGGAAAATAGTCTTGGCCTTGGCTGTATGACTATCGCCGATCTCTATCTTGTCTCCTGGCATATCACCATGAGGGATATCTGCAGGGATCTTGACACCAGCTACCTTCTCAGGTGCTGCCTGCAGTTTCTCGATAACAGTATCTGCAGCTTCAGATATTCTGTTGTAATTTGTATTCATAATTCTCCTCTTTCTTTTTATACCGAAATGAATAAAAAATGTTTGTGACATCAAAGACAGTTCTGTATAATTATGCATATAACAAACCATGTCTTTTGACAACTTATGTTCCGCCATGTTATTTTGAACACAAGATACAATAACTTTTTTTCTTTGTAAAGTCCAAAAAAATTATGATTACGATTAAAGAGATTGCAAAACAACTTAACATGAGCACTACAACAGTTTCGAATGTTATCCACGGAAAGACTGGCGAAGTCTCTGACGATACCAAAAAGAAGGTTCAGGATTTCCTCGATAAAGTTGATTATGTGCCGAATATAAATGCACGCAACTTAGCGCAGAACGAATCCAAGATTATCGGTCTCGCTCTGAAAGCCCGAGCAGATAAGTACGAAAATCTGATAATGGATCCCTTCGTTTCAGAGCTCATCGGTGGTGTGGAAGAAACCATCAGAAATGCCGGCTATTTCATGATGTTATATATTTCCAGTGATACTGTAGAAATCATGCGTCATGTATCAACCTGGAATGTGGATGGCCTTATCCTGTTTGGTATGATCGGCGATGATGGCATCCGTGTCAGTGAGAAATACAAAAAGCCTATCGTATGTATAGACACGTACAGTATTGAGGGACTCAAGCATTTCACAAACGTCGGTCTTGATGATGAGCAGGGAACCTACGACATCACTAATTACCTGATCAAACAAGGCCACAGGAAAATAGCTTTCCTGTCCGACAACATGAACGGCGTCGATCTTGCAAGACTTACAGGCTATAAAAAAGCTCTTGCAGATGCAGGAATCAAATACAAGACCACTAATTTCCTCAAGATTCGTCCTCGCTCAAGTGAGATTGAAGAAAGCTTGGATGAAATATGCAAACGATCAAGCGAATTCACTGCTATTGTCTGTGTTTCAGACCTATATGCAGTAACTCTTATGGCAGCATTAGAGGACAGAGGAATCTCTGTACCAGATGATATTTCCATTGTAGGCTTTGATGATAACATGCTTGGCAAGTACCACAGACCGGCACTTACTACTGTTCATCAGGACATTAAGGCAAAGGGTGTCACAGCAGCTGATACACTACTTAAGCAGCTGGCTGGCCATAAAACGCCTAACCAGATTCAGCTTCCAACCAAACTCGTCATCAGAGATACAGTCAAAAAAATAAGTAAATAATTAACTAAGCCTGATTTTGAATGCAGATAGACAAGGAACCTCTTGCCTATCTGTATTTTTTTGACTACTTCTGACATACTCATCAACTTTTTACAGCACATTTATTTATACAACATGAACAAAAAGGCTTTTGCGCATAAGTTCCAATTATTAACTATTTATTATATATTTATTAAGCGTTATACCATTATTTTATAAAAAAATTATATTCGGCAATTCCCAGTGTTTATCTATATTACAGCCATTTTAAGCTTTGCAGTTCAATACATTATCTCGATAAATACTTGTTTTTTGTGCAAATGTGTGATATTTTGAATCTAGCGTACAACTTATGCGCAAAAGGAACCGCCAAAAATTAAATATGTTATGGCATAATGCACAAAAGGAGGATTACAAATGAAAAAGAAACTCATGTCAGTTCTTTTAGCTGGCGCTATGGTAGCATCTCTTGTTGCCTGCGGCTCAACAACTGACACAACAACAACATCTGACAACACACAGACTCAGACAGAGACTACAACAACAGAGACTCCTGCAGCAGATACTACAGCTACAGCATCATCTGTAGAACCAGTTCGTCTTCTTAACGGTAAGCCTGAAATCAACGACCAGATGCAGGCACTTGCTGCTAAGTATCAGGAAGAGACAGGAAACGTTCTTACAGTTGAGACAATCGGTGGTGATACAAACGCATCTGACGAGCTTAAGAAAATGTATCAGGCCGACAACATGCCTGACATCTTCGTTATCGAAGCTAACCAGGCTGCAACATGGGATGGCATGCTTGCAGATCTCTCTGGTGAGGAATGGACAAACAAGACAGGTTTCGAACTTGTTGACGCTAGCATGGGAACAATCGGATTCCCTTACACAGTAGAGGCTACAGCTCTTGGTTACAACGCTGATCTCCTTGCTAAGGCTGGTGTAGATCCTGCTTCTCTTACAAGCCCAGATGCTTGGAAGGCTGCTTGCGAGACACTTGATGCCAAGAAGGATGAGCTTGGAATCACAGCTGTATTTGGATGGTGTGCTGAGCCAACAAACCTTGGCTGGTCTTCAGGTACACACGTATTTGGTCAGTATCTTGACGCAGGTCTTAAGGCTGACGACACAACATACATCGATCTTCTTAACGACGGTGGTAAGATTGACGAAGCTAGAATGAAGCACTTTGCTGAGTTCATCGGCATGATGAATCAGTATTCAGATCCTGCACTCCTCATCGACGGAACATATGACAATCAGGTTGCTGGATTCAAGGAAGGCAAGTATGTCTTCATCACACAGGGTAACTGGTGTGTAACATCTCCTGACGATGTATCATTCGAGTGCGGCTTTGCTCCATATGCTTTTGAAGATGGTATCAACACAATCATCGCTGGACCACCTTCATATTGGGTAGCATATTCAGCAGGTAATGTTGACGGCGCTAAGGCATTCTTCAACTGGTGCGCAGGCGATTCAGCTCAGAACATTCTCGTTAACGATGCTGGTCTTGTATCTCCATTCGATGATTGCCAGTATGAAGCAGTTAACCCATTCTACAAGAGCATGAACAGCTACATCACAGCTGGCAACTACTCAGGATGGCACACAATGCTCAAGAAGGACGGACTTCAGAACTCAACTTGTAACGTATTTGCAGATTATGCAAAGGGCAAGCTCGATGCTGACAAGTTTGTTTCTACAATGGCTCAGGTAATCGCTGATTATTACGCACAGTAATAAGATATATTTTGGGGGCAGGGCACACGTGCTCTGCCCCATTCTTTAACTAATCTATTTTATCCACACCCATGAAAGGGGGATCTCACATGAGTACATTTTCTATAGGGAGAAAGGCTGTATCATTCATAAGCCTTATAGCAGGAATTGTGCTTGCGATAGCCGGTTTGGGATTGTCAATTGCTAAGACTGGTAACGCATCTAGGGGAGCAATGCTCATCGGCGGTGTAGTTTTATTCTTTATCGGACTATACTTATTCCCCACACTCAAGCATCACCGTTCAATCATCAATTTCATTTTCCTATTTCCACTTCTGTTTGCCTTCATGGTAACAGTAATCATTCCTCTTGTTCTCGGTATCGGATACTCTTTTACTGACTGGGACGGTATCAGAATGAAGAGTGTTGTTGGTATTGCCAACTACACCAGAATGTTTAAACAGCCTGCATTCTTGTGGTCAATTCTTCTCACATTTTTGTTTGTTGTATTTAACATGATCTTAGTTAATCTGGTAGCATTTTTACTTGCTCTTCTCTGCACATCCAAGATCAAAGGTCTGGGATTCTTTAGAGCAGCTTACTTCCTCCCTAACCTTATTGGAGGAATCGTACTTGGTTATATCTGGCAGTTCATTTTTAGTAATGTAGTAACTAAGTTCACTGGAACTTATTCAATGCTTTCGGACACAAATACGGCATTCATTGCCATTATTATCGTATATATCTGGCAGTACGCAGGTTATATCATGCTGATCTATATCACAGGACTTAACACAATTCCAGGAGATGTATTGGAAGCGTCTGCTATTGACGGTGCTAACAAGACTCAGACTCTTTTCAACATCAAGCTTCCTATGATAGCACCAACTATTACAATCTGTACTTTCCTTACACTTACATCTGCTTTCAAGCAGTTTGATGTAAACCTTGCTCTTACAAATGGTAAGGGTTCAGTAGAATTCCTTGGTTCTTACATCGCAAACGGAACCGAGATGCTTGCGCTTAACATTTACACTACAGCAGTTATCAACAATGATTATGCTCTTGGTCAGGCCAAAGCCGTTCTCTTCTTTGTTATCCTTGCTGTTGTTTCAATTGTTCAGGTTCGTATATCAAATAAGAGGGAGGTGGAATTATAATGCATACCAAGGAAAAAACTTCCAGCGTTATCATCAGATTTATAATCGCTATAATCATTGCGGCATATGTATTGTTCCCATTTTTCCTGCTTCTTATTAACTCAGGAAAGGCTACCTCAGATATTACTGCTAATCCAGTAAGCTTCTCAGGAGCAAGCTTTGCGCAGTTCGCTGATAACATCAGGGCAGTTGTTAATGATCCTAACTTCATGTTCTTTACATCCTTTGGATCATCAGCACTTATCACTGTTTTGTCTCTGGTCCTTTTATCACTCTTTGGAGCCATGGCAGCATGGGTTATCTGCCGTAACAAGACAGTTTGGTCAACAGTTATTTACTTTACCTTCATCGCATCAATGATCATACCTTTCCAGGTAGTAATGCTTCCACTCATTTCTACTTTCCGTGATGTTGGTAAGTTTATTGGTATCCCTATGCTTCAGTCAGTTCCAGGTATTGTGTTCGCCTACCTGGGATTCGGCGGAGCGATGACAGTATTCATCTTAAACGGATTTATCAAGGGTGTTCCTTATGACCTTGAAGAGGCTGCATCAATCGATGGATGCTCACCAGAGCAGACATTCTTCCAGATTATCTTCCCTCTTCTGACTCCGGTTATCACAACAGTTACCATTCTTAATGGTATGTGGATCTGGAACGACTACCTTCTGCCATCTATGATGCTTGGTCAGAATGGTAAGGTTATGACTATTCCTATAGCAATCCAGAAGTTTGTAGGCTCTTATGTTAAGAGCTGGGATAGAATCCTTCCTGCAGCACTTCTTGCCATCATCCCTATGATCATTATTTTCCTTATTGCTCAGAAGCAAATTATGGAAGGTATGATCGAAGGTGCTGTTAAGGGTTAATTACATACGCAAACCACTTGTTTTACCATATAGAAGCGATGGAGCTTAATGCTTTATCGCTTCTTTTTTTCTTTATAGTTTTATCAGATTTCTGTTATTTTATTAATGCTATAATGTTAGAATAGAATGACTATAGAGTGACTTATTATGTCCACATTAAATAACAGGCAACAGCTTTTTAGACCTCAGAAAGGGGTTCTGTTATGAATAAGAACTACGATTGTATTGATGGAAATATGGATGTCCTCATGTATGACAACACCATTAAGAAAGTGCGCGATCTTAAGAAAGAAGACGCCATCTATTCCATCAACTACGACGGAGAAGAATTCAGATATACAAAAGGATATGTTCTGGAGATCTCCAAAAAAAGAGCAAGAGCCGTGAAAATCACTCTTAAAGATAAGCGCACTCTCATCTGCAGCCCTGATCACCAGTGGCTCACTCAGCAGGGCTGGCATTTTTCTTTTGACGATAAATCAATTGCTGACATAGCATGCTTCCTAAAAAGAGGCATGATAATGTTCGGCTTTTCCCAGAATATAACTGCAAGATTACCTGAAACAAGATTGTACATGGAAGGCTATATTATCAGCCTGGAGATCTACGGCCGAAACCTTGCCCCTCTTCCAAGCGGAGAACACGGAATCTTTGTTTTTCATAATGTCGATGTAGCCAGGCGAGCATATAACTATCTATGCTATCTGGGCATAGAATCTACTTTGTCAGATTATCTGGCGACTGATATCAATACCAATGAAACATATATGACCAAACAGATATGTGTTTCTTATAAGGACATGCTCAAATTCTCAGAAAAATCTTCCAAGCACAAAGATAATGCGGAGTTTATTCGTGGCTTTGTTGCCGGAGTCTATGACGCTGATGGAAACATCAACCCTCTGTTAAAACACATAAAGAGTCCACGACAGGATTACCTGTCGATTATGAAACGCGGAATGGAACTGTATGAGTTCGAATATTCCTATAACAGTGAGTTTATGGAAATCACTCTTATAGGTGGACCTACAGAGCTTATAAGATTCTACAATATCTTTACTCCAGTAAATACCGGAATGGTAGAAAACCTCACCATGAGAAACAGACGTCTTGAAAAGACAAGAATAGCCAAAATCGAAGAAGTTAAATGTAATGACCTGTATGAGATTACAACTTCCACCAGAAATTTCATCATTAATGGAATAGTATGCCACGATTGTATTACTGTTTAATATAAGGTGAGTGATCATGAGATATGTCAGTAGAAAAGATTTAAGGCCCGGAATGATCCTGGCGAATAATCTATATGATAACAATGAGCAGATTCTTCTAAAGGCTAATACTGCCCTTTCGGAGTTCTACATTAATAGAATTGCGCGTCTTGAATATGAAGGTGTTTATATTTTTGACGGAGATGACATTGAAAAGGGTAAACAGCTTATTTCTGATGAAACCAGAATTAATGCCATTAGAAAGCTTAAGAGGCTCGATATCAACGCCTGTATTTTCCTCGCTAACAATATTGTTCAGGAAATCAGAGGTTCTGAATCTCTCATTATTGAACAGGTTTCACTTAGTAGCTACGATAACTACACCTATGTTCACAGCGTAAATGTAGACGTGTCTTCAGTTATTATAGGAATCGGCATGGGGCTTACAAATGCCGAGCTTGAGAAGCTCTCACAGGCTGCCCTTCTTCACGATATCGGTAAGGTTGATGTACCGATTGAAATCCTGAATAAGCCTGCCAGACTTACCCCTGAAGAATATGAAGAAATGAAAAAGCACCCCTTCTATGGTCTGGAGCGCCTTCGTAAGAAAGAAGGTGATGATCTGGCTGCTGTTATCAAAAATGCAGTCTATTCTCATCACGAAAATTGGGATGGGACCGGTTATCCAAGAGGTCTATCCGGCGATAGCATTCATAAATACGCACGCATCATTCATGTAGCAGACGTGTACGATGCGCTTACTACAAAGCGCGCATATAAAGAAGCAATGAATCCTGCAGATGCCATCGAATATCTGATGGCAAATAGTGGAACAATGTTCGATATAAACGTTGTGAACACTTTCATTCATTACATAGCGCCTTATCCTATGGGCTGCACTATTCTCCTCTCAAACGGACAACAGGGTGTTGTCCTTGAGAATAATGCCAAAAATCTGTCTCGCCCTAAGGTTAAGCTTACAAATGGCACCGTAATAGACCTTATGGAAAAACTCAATGTCACAATACTGAGTATTCTGACCTAAAAATTATCAAAGCTTGTATTTGATCTTATCCTCTACGCTGATCTCGTTACCAATCTGAACCTCGATCATCTTGAGCTCTGTGTCAGCACTTACAGTGTGCTTACAGCCAGCCTTCATAGTGATAACATCTCCTGCCTTAACAGGTGTCTCTACACCGTCAATAACAGTCTTACCAACTCCTGAAATCACAACCCATACCTCATCTCTGTGTTGATGGCTGTGATAGTTCATGGAATGGCCTTCATTAAGAGTAACCTTGATTGTCATGCTGCCTGGCTCAACATCAACGACTTTGAAGCTTCCCCAGCTCTTTTCAGCAAACATGATCTGCTGCTCAATTCCATCAACAAATGGCTTAATATATGAGCTCTGCTCCTTGTCTGATACAAGGATTCCCTCTGGAGATGCAGAGATAACAACATCAGAAAGTCCCATTGCCAGAACAGGAACATCCATCTCGTTGACAATATGAACGCCCTTGCAGGTCTCGTTCATGATTCCTTTACCGATAATGCTCTCTTCCATAGCCTCTGTAAGTGTGTTCCATGTTCCAAGATCCTTCCACTGGCCAGCGAAACGCATAACCTGGATCTTATCCTCTTTTTCTACAACAGCATAGTCAAAAGAAATCTTGGTAAGAGTATCATACTTGCCAAAAAGATCATTGTAATCTGTGAAATCAATAAGCTCATGTGCCTTATCAAGAACATACTGAAGCTTATATGCAAATACACCACCATTCCAAAGAGCGCCCTGGCTGATATAATCCTTGGCAACCTCTACTGAAGGCTTCTCCTTGAAAGTAGAAACCTCGCTCACCTCATCCTTGGAAGCAGGAATGATATATCCGTATTTCTCTGAAGGGTATGTAGGCTCAATTCCCATGAGAACAAGATTAGCTTCGCCCTTATCTGCCTGATCTGAAAGAGCCTTGAGTGCCTCAAAATACTCATCCTCAACGAATGGATCTACTGGGCATACAACTACTGACTCCTCAGGGCTGATACCAAGAACATCAACAAGGTAGCTTGTTGCAAGTGCAATTGCAGGGAATGTATCTCTTCTGCAAGGCTCAATAGAAATACCAACATCAGAGCCAAGCTGATTGTGAATAGCAGAAACCTGTGTCTTACTGGTTGCTATTGTAACAGAAGCATCCTTATCAACCTTCTTGATCTGGTGATAAACTCTCTGAACCATAGATTCATAAGAGCCATCCTCTGTCTTGAAAATCTTAATAAACTGTTTGGATCTTATATCGTTTGAAAGTGGCCATAAACGCTTACCTGAACCGCCTGATAAAAGAACAATATTCATGACAAAAACCTCCACAACATAAATCTACCCTGAAAGGTGAAAACCTTTCAGGGCAGGTATTCTTAATTATTATAGCTTGTATTTTTATACAGTCAAGCTTATCAGAAATTGTCTAAATTCTGCTACGGATCAAGCCTGCTGACTGACAACTGACATATAATAGGAATAAAGATTTTTGTAAGTATCCTTATTATAATGAAGTCCGTCGTTAGTACTGTATCCTGTCTGCATCAGATATGAATAGCTGTCTATCCAGTGAACTCTTGGATCAAGGCCACTCTGAAGCTTGGCATTGAAATTCTCTATATCAGCATTGGATACGTTACAGCATCCTACAGGAGTAACTGATGAATAATAAACAGTAATTCCTGCATTCTCCCATGTATCGATGTTGTCATTGACAAGCTTGATATACTTTGAAGCATTAGCCAGGTCATTGACACCAAAGTTGATGATCATAATAGTGCCCTGTCCTGCATAATCATGAATCTTGTCGATAGCTGTATTCTTGAAGTAGCTATAGCCTTCACCTATCTTGGCAATATATGCCTTGTCAGTTGAGCCAACTGCCAGCTGCATCTGCACAGTTCTGGAATCACCCACGAACAAATATGGGATTCCCGGCATCTCATCTACCATGTAATCGCCTCTGATATAACCAATCAGATCATTGTATAATACCTCAAACCAACCATTATCTGTGACGCCTGTAACCTCCATCTCGGTTCCCCAGGCCACCTTGCCAATCCTGTCATAATCTGTTCCAGCACCAGCTCTTACATTAACTGTATCACTGGCAAACATCTTGGCTACGCTCTCATATTCAGTAACGGTAAAAGCAGTAAGTGTAAGCTCAGCTGCATTCTCCTCGGTCGAAACTAATGTAGTATCAAGATATTCCTCGAACTCATCAGTAGCCTCTGCAACTGCATTGATAGTATCGTCAGTAATTGTTCTGACAACCGCATCTGATGAAAAATCAGTAGCCGACAAGGTCTCTATATCTGGTTTATCACCCACAGCCAGTCCAAATCCAAGAGCAATACAGAACACTGCAGAAAAGGCTATGAGTATAATCAGGTTTTTCTTTTTTTCTTTATACATTTTCATAATCCTATTTCTAAGTCGCATAAATAAAAAGTATTCCCCAACCAGTGAAATTTTACAATGGTCTTCATAATATGTCAAATTTGACTAAAAACTATCAAGCTAATATAATATAGCATGTCTTCTTATGGGCAAATTTGGGTACTATAATATAAGGAACAAATAAACACGCGATAGGAGATATTATGTGCGGAATTATTGGTTATATTGGAAAAAGAAGCACTAAAGATATCCTTCTTGATTCCCTCGAGCTTTTGGAATACAGAGGATACGACAGTGCCGGAATAGCTCTTTTCCCAGATGGAGCTAATGAACCTATAGTCAAAAAGATAGCTGGACGTGTTTCAAATCTTCGTGATATCTGTGCTGATGTTACAGATGAATCATGTGCAGGAATTGGACATACCCGTTGGGCAACTCATGGCGGTGTAAGTGATGCTAACGCTCACCCACATCACCATGGCAAGGTTACTCTTGTTCACAATGGTATCATTGAGAACTACAAGGAACTCATCAAGGAATATAATCTCAAGGAGCAGCTTCTTTCTGAGACTGATACAGAGGTTGCTGCTTCTATTTTAGATCACTATTACGATGGCGATCCAGAGACAGCTATTAAGGAAACAATCAAGGTTCTGAAGGGAACATTTGCTTTTGCGATCATCTTCTCAGATCAGCCTGGCAAGATCTTCGCTGTCAGAAATGTAAGCCCAATCGTTGTTGCTATGACAGATCATGGTGCACTCCTTGCTTCTGACGTAGCAGCTCTTGGTGTGCATGCCAAGGAGTATGCTTTCCTTCCTGAATATCACGTTGCATGCCTTTCTTCCAAGGGCATCATCGTTCATGACGAGAAGAGACATGAGATTCCTCTCCAGCTGATGACAATAGACTGGGATACAAGCCGTGGTGGCAAGGGTGGATATCCTTTCTATATGGAAAAAGAAATCCACGAGCAGCCAGATGCTATCAAGGATACTGTTTCTCCTCACATTGTTAATGGCAAGACCTCTTTTGCAGAGGAAGGTATTCCTGATTCACTCTTCAGAGAGAATCAGAACATCGTAGTAATTGCCTGCGGAACAGCTATGCACGCCGGACTTATCGGACAGCAGCTCTTCCACACACTTGCTAACATCCACACTGATGTAGCTATTGCTTCTGAGTTTACATATACTAACCCTGTTATCAAGCCAGGTACACTTGTTATCGCAGTTTCACAGTCAGGTGAGACAATCGATACTCTGGAGGCTATCAAGTTCGCCAAGAGAAAGGGTGCCAAGGTGCTCTCAATCGTAAACGTTAAAGGCTCAACAATCGCTGATAACAGCGACTACTGCATTTATACACATGCAGGCCCAGAGATTGCCGTAGCCAGCACCAAGGCTTTCACAAGCCAGGCTTCAGTATTCTATCTTCTGGCTATTCACGCAGCTAGACTTAATGGTCTTCTTGCTCCAGAAGAGGTTGCTCACTATATCGATGAACTTAACAGAATCCCTGAGATCATCAGTCAGATTCTAGAAAAGAAATCCTTCATTCAGAAGATGACTAATAAGTTCCTCACACATGATCAGGCATTCATGATCGGTAGAGGTCTTGACTACTCACTTCTTCTTGAGGGCTCACTTAAGCTCAAAGAGATTTCATACATCCACTCAGAGGCTTATGCTTCTGGAGAGCTCAAACATGGTACTATCGCTCTTATCACAGACGGTATTCCTGTTGTTGCTCTTGTTACACAGTCAGCACTTGCTTCTAAGGAGTACTCAAACATTCGTGAGGTTCAGTCTCGTGGTGCCAGCGTATTGCTGATCACAAGAGATTCCCTCTACAAGGATATGAACATTCCTGAGGAAGATACTTTCATTCTTCCAGAGATGGATGATCTGTTCATGACCTTCCCAGCAGCAGTAGTAATGCAGCTCATCGCTTACTACACATCTTCTGCTAAGGGCTACGATGTTGATAAGCCACGTAACCTTGCTAAGGTTGTTACAGTAGAATAAAACAAGAAAATGCCCAGCCAATGGCTGGGCATTTCTATTATCAATATAAATTCATTTAGCACATAACCTTTGCAGGTGTTTTGGCTTTCTTATCTTCTTTATCCTTCTGAAGCTCTTTTTCGTGAGCCTGCTTCCTCTCAAGGACAAATGCAAGTCCACGTGGATCTATGTGCTCAATCGCACAACCTGCTGCCAGGTTACCATCCATAAAGAAGTTTCTGACTACAACTCCCTGAATTACAATCTTAATACTCTTGAAATCCTTGAAGAACTCTATCCTGATCTTATCACCAACGCTAAGTCCGTAGTAATAACCGACCATCAGAGAAAAACCTCTCATTGAAATATCAGTGAGTACTGCACTGATTCTGGTAGTGTCATTGATAACTGCGCTACACATAACCTCAGTTTCGTATCTCTCTGCTCTTCTCCTGTTGCTGGATGAAATAACCTCTTTTCCATTGACTACCTGGAATGCTGAACCAGAGAAATCAACCTTACTGATATCATCCACCTGGAAAATATGCTTGATATTTGTATAAGGCTCTACATATTCGAAATGAGCCCTGTCACAGAAATCAACCATCTTTCCTTCGACCTCAACAGGTGTGATAAGGATTCCTTCACCATACTTGGTGAGTACAGTTGTCTCAGCAGTTACGCTGTCATTATTATGAACCATGTTAATGGTTATTTTACTCGCCTGTGGAATATCGTAAATTTTCATAGAAAATATAATACAAATATTATGTGAAGAAATTGTGAAGAAATTATGAAATCAGGTCTCAAAAACCGCTATTTCACAACTTTGTTTCGTCCCTAGGACAATAACTACGAAATTATAATTCAAAGCTATAGCTTGAAGTAACAATCATTATGCATTTCTATATAAAAAAGTGCCTGCCTGAAGAAACCGATTTGATACGTAAGTATCATTGGAGGTTTCTTTGGGCAGGCATGATTATTGAATGATTAGCAAACTTCAAGCCCTTCCATCTGCGCAGTGTACAGGTGGTAGTAATCCCCCTTCTTGGCCATAAGCTCTGCATGGCTTCCGCACTCTGTAATTCCACCATCATTGATATACATGATCTTGTCGCACTTGGTAATGGTTGATAATCTGTGAGCTATGATAAAGCTGGTCCTGCCAGCAAGCATCGCATCAAGTCCCTGCTGCAAAGCCTTCTCTGTTTGAACATCGATACTTGAAGTAGCCTCATCAAGTACTAGTATTGCGGGATCAGACAAAAGAGTTCTGGCAAAAGAAATAAGCTGCTTCTGTCCCTGTGAAAGTAGAGCTCCTCTCTCTTTTACCTCTGTTCTGTATCCATCGTGCATTCCCTTGATGAAACTGTCTGCGCATACTGTCTTGCTGGCTCTTCTAATCTCAGACTCCGTAGCATCAAGCTTGCCATATCTGATATTATCTTCAATTGTTCCAGAGAAAATGAAACTGTCCTGAAGCATAATTCCCATCTGTGAGCGCAAGGACTTAAGAGTAACCTTAGAAATATCCTGTCCATCTATGAGGATTCTTCCACTGTCTACGTTATAGAATCTTGAAATCAGGCTGACAATTGTACTCTTTCCAGCACCTGTAGGTCCAACCAATGCAACGCTCTCTCCAGGTTTAACACTGAAGGAAACATTGTGAAGTATCTCTTTTCCCTTCTCATAGGAAAAAGATACATTCTCAAAAGTAACCTCTCCGACAACCTTTTTCATCTCTACTGCGTCAGGCTCATCATCAACAGTAACCGGCTCATCCATAGCCTCGAAAATACGCTCAAGGTAAGCCATATTGTTGATAAAGCCGTTAAAGATGTTTCCAAGGTTCATGATAGGCTGCCAGAATCTTGAAGCATAGCTTGAGATCGCAACGATGGTACCCAGTGTCTCATGCCCCTGTGAAAAGATAAGAAGGCCGAAGAGATAGATCGCTGCCCTAACAAGAACTGATATCGTATCAATTCCGGGCCAAACCATTGTAGAGTAACTTACGGCAGTCATCCAGGTCTTTCTGCAATCAGATGAAAGATGTTCAAATATCTCAGCATTTTCATCTTCTCTTGCGAATATCTGTGTTATTCTTGCTCCTACAATGTTTTCCTGAAGATAAGCATTGAGGTTTGAGTTCTTATTTGAAACTGCCTGCCATGCCTTTCTTTGCTTATTCTTGATCCAGAACATGAAAGCCATAAGGAACGGAACACCTGCGAGAACAACAAGGCTCAGACTCACATCCACGATAAGCATGAATACGACAATGAACACAAGGTTTATTATCTCGAGGATTACATTTATAAGTCCGTTACTTAGCATATCTGAAACGGAGTTTACATAGTTAACCACCCTTACAAGTATCTTTCCCTGTGGCCTGTCATCGTAGTACTGGAAAGGAAGCTTTTGAAGGTGTTTAAATAGGTCGCTTCTTATCTGATAAATGATATCCTGGCTGACATTTATCATGATATGTGAGCGAACTGTGGTAAATACAACGCTGGTAATGTAAAAGATTACCGCGTATACAACCAGTCTGTAGAGCATTTTGACATCAGCTTCCGGAATCGCAACATCAAGTGCCCTCTGTACGATCATCGGGCTCATCAGCGCTGCTGCTCCGCCAAGAGCAGAAAGAACCAGCGCCAAAACCATTTTCCCCGCATGTTTCTTTATATATACCCAAGCCCTTAAGAGATGTTTGAGGTCAAAGGGCTCTTCTAGAATTTCATCTTCTTTATATGTATTTCTTCTTGCCATTTCTGGTCTCCTTATAAGATTTATTCATGCGCCGGCCTGCAGTTTTACAAGATCTGCATAGTAGCCGCCCTTCTTTATCAGTTCCTCGTGAGTTCCTCTCTCTGTGATCTCGCCATGTTGCATGATAAGTATCTGATCAGCATCCTTAGTAGTAGAAATACGCTGAGCAATAATGATCTTGGTGCATGGGAAGTCAAGATTTCTAAGGCTCTCCTGAATCTCTTTTTCCGTCTCAAGATCGACAGCTGAAGTTGTGTCATCAAGGATAAGGATTGATGGTCTGACTGCAAGGGCTCTGGCAAGAGATATTCTCTGTTTCTGGCCACCTGAAAGGCCTACGCCTCTTTCTCCGACTATCGTATCGTACCCCTCAGGCATCTTAGCGATAAAGTCAGATGCTGCTGAGTACTTGGCAAAGCGCACAACCTCTTCTTTGCTGATTGTTCCATCACCGTAAGCAATGTTTCCATCAATGGTATCCGAATACAAAAGTACGTCCTGAGTCGCAAGACCTATATTTTTCCTGAGCTGCTGAAGTTTGAGCTTGTTAACGTTCACGCCGTCCACAAGAACCTCACCCTCAGTAGGCTCGTAGAATCTTGGAATAAGATGAATGAGCGACGTTTTTCCACATCCCGTCTCGCCCATGATCGCTATAGTCTGTCCCGGCTTTGCGGTAAAAGAAATATGCTCAAGGACAGGGAGCTTGGCATCCGCATAGCGGAACGATACGTTTTTGAACTC
>JAEEGF010434175.1_pt1 | contig 23444 bp, 19 predicted proteins | sample 9134171 | NCBI WGS metagenome assembly JAEEGF01 (sample SAMN16246542, study PRJNA631951) | gut metagenome | biome: gut microbiome; feature: rumen; material: AP-attached | host: Bos | place: Iran: Karaj | collected 2018-10
TAGTATATCACCTTATTAGTCCTTTTGCATTTCCGAGTTTTTATTATCGATATCTAGATTTATCCACTCGGTAAGAGTCAGAGGTTCATAGTCCGACCTTGCGCAAAAGCAGTTGATCATATTGCAGGGAATGACCGCCGTGTGCTCCCCATGGATCGGGGTGTATGCTGTCTCCCGCACTTCCTTAATAAATTTTTGCAAAAGAACTTCGTCCCGCGTCTCATGCACATGACCATACAGCATGTATGTCTTGGGTTCACCACTCTTTTTAAGCCTGTACTGCCCGTTGTAAAAAAGTATCGGATAATGGCACAGAACCACCTTCCTCTGGGAGTCAGTGATCTCCCTGTATCCGTCAATCCATTCAAACCTGGACTTATCAAAATCCGCGGCGTCCAGGAACTTATCGTGATTGCCCCTTATGAGACAAATCTTCCCCTTCAATGCATGAAGCAGCTCCGAAGTTTCTTTTGCCTTACCCAGAGACAAATCTCCGATCACTATCACGGTGTCGGAATTCGTGACCTTGTCATTCCATTTTTTTATCATGTAGTCGTTCATCTCTTCCGCCGAGGAAAAGCCCCGCTTGTCCATCTTCTCGTTGAGGGCTCCGTGAAAGAAATGACAGTCCGCAATATAATAGATCATTCTCAGTTTAACCCCAGGCCGTCGTCGTGAAGGAGCATCTCAGGGTCCTGGTCCGCCGCAGAAGTCGCCAGCTCGTCGCACCGCTCGTTCTCGGGATGTCCGTTGTGTCCCTTTACCCAGATCCAGTTTATCTTGTGGGGCCTTGCCGCCGTTAGCAGCCTCTGCCACAGTTCCACGTTCTTGACCGGCTTTTTGCCCGCGGTCTTCCAGCCGTTCTTCAGCCAGTTGTCGATCCAGCCTTCGTTGAATGCGCTGATGACATACTTAGAATCAGAGTACATATCCACTTCGCATGGGAAGTTCAGGTTCTCGAGCCCCACTATGGCACCCATGAGCTCCATCCTGTTGTTGGTGGTCCTGTCGTACCCCGCGCTTATTTCTTTTTCATGTACCTGGCCCTTGTGGTCCACATAGCGCATAACAACGCCGTAGCCACCGGGCCCGTCAGGGTTTCCCCTGGCTGATCCGTCCGAATATATACTAACTCTCATATTCACCACTTTCCGTTCTTCAAAAATCCGTCCGCCATTTCCTGGGCGTCCTTTACGATATTGCTGTCATAGCCCAGCACTCCGAGGAGCTTGATCGCGTTCCTTGTTGTGGCGGGGCCTTCCTTTATCCTGTAGTCGAAGTGCACGTCGTTGTCCGTTACGTCGCCCTCGAAATGATAGATGTCGTATTCATTATTCAAAAGAGATGTCAGCTCGATATCATGCGTTGCCGCAAAGCACTGCACGCCATCATCAGCAAGTTTCTTGAGAATCTGCGTGGAGGCTGCGATTCTCTCCACGGTGTTGGTTCCGCGAAGCACCTCATCCACAAAGCACAGAACCTGCCTGCCTTCCAGCACTGCCGCATCAAGGATCCTCTTGATCGACTTGATCTCAACAATGTAGTAGCTGTCGCCTTCAAACAAGTCGTCCTTCAGCGCCATGGAGGAATAGATCCTGTAAAGCGGCGCTCTGTAGGATTCGCCGAGCACAGTGTGTATCGACTGCGCAAGGACTGCATTTATGGCGCAGGTCTTAAGGAAGGTAGACTTACCTGACGCATTGGAGCCGGTAAGCAGCACACCTCTCTTCGAATTTATGTCGTTGGGAACCGCATCATTTATAAGCGGATGGAAAAGAGCTTTCGCCTCAAAAGCATCTCCCGCGAATTCCGGAAGCACTGTCTTTCCTTCAAAGGACGCCCTGAAGCAGGCAGCGGAAATGGCCGCCTCTATCCTTCCTGTGATCGCAAGAATGCGGTCCAGCTTATCTCTCTTTTCCATGATCTGTTTGAACATCTGGTTGAACTTGATGATGTCCACATGGGTCACCATCCTGATGTAGTCCATGATGAGATCAACCGGATTGCCTCCGGAGTTCATCCTGGTGGGCGATAAAAGAATATTTGCAAAAGCCTTGAAAGATGAAAAGTCCCTCGATATCTCGGAAAGCTCCTGAATGTCTTTTGCAAAGACCTCGTCCTTAACGCCCTTGAAGCTGTCGATGGACTTTATGACTCTCATGATGTAGCTGTAGGTCACAAGGTAGGGGTCGATGTCGCTCTTGATCCTGAAGTAAGTGATGATCTGAACAAGCATCAGAATCACAAGGGCTACAAAACCAATTGCGAAGTAAAAGAAACAGGTCACGATAGCGAGCACCATCAGGATCAGCATCAGGAAGTGTCTGCCGTTTCCGGTGTCGCCGGCGTTCTTCAGGTAATCGATGTAGTCGTAGATCGAGTACTTGCTGTTGCCGCCTATGTCGGAAAAGAGAACCTGCATCTTCAGACGCTGCTCCTCATTCTTCCGGAAAAACTCTGTCTTCTTCTCAAAGTCCTCGAAGTCATCTTCCTGTCCGGGAGTCCTTAGCATATAGTAGAGGTACTCCTGGCCTGCAGCTGACAGGCAGTAGTTTGCTCTGTCATAGACACTGTCCATGTCAAGGTCGTTCCAGGTAGTGTCGTCTATCTGAAAGCCCTCGCTGTGGTTCCTGTAGTAGCCCGAGATGTGCTCTCTCTGTCCGTCCTTGCAGCGAAGGAACGGTGCAGAGCCGTATTCGTTTTTGAGTTTCTTTATGAGATTGTCCCTGGCGTTCTTCTTGTCCCTTAGTCCTAACAGAAAAGCGACAAGAATAACCGCGCCGATTATCAGTAGTATCGTTACAAAATCCATTGTCAGCTGTATAACCTCTTGCTTATCTCGGCTGCCTTTTCATAGATCTCGGAAGGTTCTGCGCCGATGTTGAATCTGCCGTTTTCGTAGCGGATGATTCCGCCTATCATGGTCATCATGACGTTGTCCTTGCTTCCGCTGTAGACTACGTTCTTAGGGATGTTGTTGATTGGCTGCATGTTAGGCTTTGACATATCGAGCATGATGATATCTGCCTTCTTGCCCTTTGCAATAATGTCGCAGTCTGTCAGGCCCATGGCGTGGGCTCCGTTAACAGTGGCCATCTTGAGAACTTCCATAGCATCCACAGCGCCTGCATCCATGTTCTTTATTTTGGCAAGGCCGGTGACAAGGAACATCTCCCTGAACATATCAAGGCAGTTGTTGCTGGCAGGGCCGTCAGTTCCGATAGCTACGGGTATGCCCTTCTCAAGGTATTCCTTGATGGGAGCTATTCCGCTGGCGAGCTTACAGTTGGAACCGGGATTTGTTACGGCATAGAGACCTCTCTTTTTCATGATCTCCCTGTCATTGTCGTCGGTCCATACAACGTGGTATCCGCCGCCGCCGTATTCAAACAGTCCAAGTGAATCCAGGAATTCAATGGGTGACATGCCGTATCTTTCCCTGCACTCTTTGGTCTCTGACTCGGTCTCCTGGATGTGAGCCCAGAAGGGTGCTTTGTACTTCTTAACCAGTTTGGCGCATTCTTCCAAAAGTTCTTTTGAACAGGTGTACTCTGCGTGAACTCCGAGGATGAAAGAGTTGTACTCGTCTCTTCCGTTTAAGTCGTTGTAGTATCCCTCCAGCATTTCCACTGACTGGCTGAAGTTGTTGACACAGCTGGTCTGAACACATCTCATGCCACAGTCTCTGAAGGAATCAGCTACTGAATAAGGGGTGAGATACATCTCGAATACTGCTGTGATTCCGCTGGTCAGGTACTCCATTATGGCTATCTTGCCCAGATGGTAGATATCATCAGCCGTCATCTTTGCCTCAATGGGGAATATCTGGTTGTTCAACCAGTCCTGAAGCGAGAGGTCGTCAGCCTTGGACCTCATGAGGGTCATGGCAGAGTGGGTGTGGGCGTTCTTAAAGCCGGGCATAATGAGGTTGCCCTTGCAGTCCCTCTCGCTGTCGAAGGCGGGAACTTCATCGGGTTTTGATGCCTTGAAGGATTCTGCTTCCTCGGCTGTTCCGACAAAAGCTATACTGTCGCCCTTAACCCATACTTCGCCTTCAAAAACATCCCTGCCCTCTTCCATGGTCAGGATTCTTGCGTTGTAGAAACGATAGTTCATACTTCAAACCTCCTTATGGACTCTGTCACAAGCTTTGTAAAAAGCGGTGCTGCCTTGTCTGCTGCTTCCTGAACTTCCTCGTGTGAAAGAGGTTCTCCTGAAATTCCTGCTGCCAGGTTACTGATGCAGGAAATTCCACAGACTCTCATGCCTGCATGATTTGCTGCGATTGCTTCAACTACTGTGCTCATTCCGACAGCTGATACGCCAAGCTTGCCGAGGAGCTTTATTTCAGCGGGTGACTCGAAGGACGGTCCTGTGCACTGAGCGTATGTGCCTTCCTTGAGGTCGATGCCGTTTTCTTTTGCAACAGCCCTTATCACATCCTGAAGGTCTTTTTTATAGACGTTAGTCATATCAGGGAATCTCGGTCCCAGTTCATCGAGGTTAGATCCTATGAGAGGATTGGGCGCAAACAGAGAAACGTGGTCTGTGATAAGCATCAGATCTCCGGCCCTGAAGCCCTCTCCCAGTCCGCCTGCGGCGTTGGTGAGGAAAAGAATCTTTGCCCCCAGCATGTACATGAGTCTTGCCGGAAGAACGACGTCGCTGATATCGTAACCCTCGTAGTAGTGGACTCTCCCCTTCATGCAGACAATCTTCTTGTCGTCAAGGTAACCGAAGATGAACTTTCCAGCATGGCCCGGAACTGTGGAAACCGGGAATCCGGGGATATCGCTGTAGGGTATCTCTGTCTCGATCTCAATGTTCTCTGCAAAGCCGCCGAGACCTGATCCAAGAACAAGCGCGATGTCAGGCTCGAAATCAGTCACTTTTCTTACTGCCTCTTTGCATTCCAGTAACTTCTCATATGCTAGATTTCCCATATATGCACCTCTTTTCAGAAATTTTTAATACCTTCTAAGTATAACATAGAACAGGGGGTTTTTCTTCTTACACTCATCAGGGCTGGTCCGATAGTTCTTTAATGACAGGCAGTATTTCATAGTCATCGGTCACCTCTACAACCGCATAGGTAACCTTCGCGGCGCTGCTTCTTGGAATTCCAATAGTTCCCGGATTCACAAAGACAATTCCGGATTCCTCATCATTTACAATCTCTGCATAATGGCTATGTCCAAACAGGACGATATCCACATGTTTCTTTTTTGCCGCTGCCTTAAGCTGAATCAGCTCATCATCATATTTGACGTTATACCTGTCTCCATGCGTCACCCATACACTGGAATAGAGTGCTTTAAACTCGTCATCTATGGGGAGCGCATTCCCAAAGTCGCAGTTACCTCTGACTGCCCTGACTTCAAATGAGCCATCAGATTTATAAGAGTCTGTTGTTCCTTCCAGGTCTCCGCAGTGCACCAGTATATCAAAAGGTTTTTCCATTTCAATTGCCTTTTTTATAAATCGGTTATTCCCGTGAGAGTCTGAAACTACCAGAATTTTTACTTTATTCATATACGTTATCCCTTTCATGTACCTTATCAGAATGCCTGTGCAGCTATCTTTCGTTTCAGACTAACTGCTCTTTGCTCGCTGCTATCAAGTTTCAGGACTCTGTCACAAACAGCTTCAGCTTCTGCATATCTGCCCGCCTGGAAATATACGTTTGCAAGCGGCACGAGAATGCTCTTCTGGCTTTTTGGGGAGGCCTTACTTTCGTTATTTCCGGCATTTAAAACTTCTTCAGCCTTTTCAAACGCAGAGATTGATTTTTCCAGGCTGTAATAATTGTTCTTGTAAGGTTTAAACTGATATAGCATTGCTTCTTCTGCATACACTCTGTATGCCTCGGGGTATGACTTCGGTATCATTTCAAGAATCTCAAAGGCCTTATCATAATTCCCCCGGTTTCTTTCAAATCTTGCATATCCTGTCATAAGAGCCACATATTCACCTTTATATTGCCCGGTCACTTCTTCAGTTCCTTCAATTTTGTCTCTCATGATCCCGCACCATTTTTCATAAATGGCACACTGGCCGGCGTTAAGCTCTTTTACACGTTCTCTCATCTGAGGATTAGATGAATATCTGTTTTTACCTCCTGAGAGTACTGCCTTCGTCTCTTCTTCGTAGCATGCAAGGAGCGAAGTAATGCCATTGAACGGCTCTCCTGATTCTATTATCCTTTCGAACCACTTTCTTGCCTGCTCATAATCATGCTCCTTCTGCGCCATCCTTCCCAGATAAATGCAGGCCGGGACGTCGCCGGGATTTATGTCGGCCAGTATATGCTGATAAACAGCTTTGACAAACCGGTTCATATTCTTTTTTATATTGGGGTCTTCGCGGACAAATGCCGAATTAGACAGGTCTGTCAGGCGCTTTGTCATTGTTATATAGTTGCTCTCATTCACATATTCCACAAGTTCATCTATCGGATCCTCAACGCAATGGATGGCAATCTTCACATATTTGGGCCATGTATATATGCTGTCCAGTTTTTCTTGTGTGAAGCGTTCGTTTAACATTTTGAAAGACTCTGCTATACGATTTCTGCAGTCTGTTTCAGTGATCAGGCCTTCGTCCTTATCTCTTGCCATCTTCCAGAGTTCGTCTGTCTCCTGCGTGATCACGTCCGCCGGCCCGTTTTCAGGAGCTTCTTCACTGCTTTTGTTAAAGAAAACCGCAACTGCCTGTAATGCTTTTTTTGCCTTGTTGTAGAAAGTGCCGTTCATTTTGATTCCTCCTTAAATAATGTACTATGGCATGAAACCATGTTTGATTATCATATATACAAACGTCAATACTGTCCGATAGTCGTATGATAATTATAGTTTCGGTATTTAATAACACCCTGACCATTATGGCCTGGGTGTTATACTGGTAGTAGTTGTAAACATATAACGATTCATAGACAGAATTATCCTAAATAAACATGATAATCATTGTACAGGCTCTACTTTACCTGCATATAAAAGCTCACCATCCCTGGTTCTTCCAATAGTAATATTACCGTCTGCCGACAAATCAGGTTCGCCGCAGATTCCCACATTTCCATCCGAATAAAGATAGGTCGTTGCTTTACCGCAATCAATGACTTCTATTATATTTTCGTTATCTTACAAAACGTCTGTCTTTGAATCCGCACCCTCGTAATAATCGCCACTGTCTACATATTTATATATGGGAGTACTTTTAATAGCGCTTCTTTTGTCTCTTTATTGAACTTTATTTGCATTCTCACAGGAATGAATTTATTTCCTTTACCCGATGACTTATCAAACAGATCAGAATACAGCCCCGGCAATTCAGAGGCATCACTGCAGGCTTTTTCGCCAAAGACGTATTCGGCCTGCGTTCCGATTAAACCTGCCTCGGCATCCGTTCCTGTGTAATAGCCTAATACTACTTTTTTTCTTCCCCGATCATGTTCTGCATTGTAAAAACTATACTCATTGGATTCTATATTAAAGCCCCAATACACGTGACCGGTATTATCGAACTCGCCTGTTTCTGATGCAGGCCCGTGCAGCAAGATTACAGTAGCGTTGCTATCTTCTATCGCTTTTGCAACGTCTTTGGGAAAACACCTCAAAAAAGGATTATACGGATTATCTGCTATCATCTGCGCAATTATATATGCGTTTTTGCATGCAGTAGCCGGAATCACATATCCATTCCCCAAATCAATTGTTTTTTCTTCTTTTCCATTTGATATGGTAATAACTCCCATATTTACACCTGAAGCCGATCTGGGAAGAAGGTATACAAGCCTTGTAAAATCATCACTGAAACATAAACCGGATTCCTCGGGCCCATCCATAACCATACCGATATGATCAAGAAGGGCGCCCAGCTCTTCCGGCCAGGAACAATCAAATTCAGATTGTTCAGGATTGTAAGTGAATCCGATTTTCTCAAATTCACTAAGAGACTTGGGAGTTTTTGTATCGATACCACTGATTCTGACCATATTATGAGTCAAAATCCATATAACTACTGCCACTATGATAAGAGGAATGATGTAAATCAAAGCCCCAAAAAAACTATATAATAGTGAACTCCCGCTCGCAGTTCTTACAGGTGTCTCCGGACTGACAACATCCATCTCATGTGTCGATATGCTACTATGTGTATTTTGTGCTGGACTCTCCGGTATATCTATTGTATCCGGTATTGGTCTGTTTTCTTCTGATCTATTTACTCCCGAATTGTTATTATCACTCATATTATTCCTCCACAGGCTCTTTAAACTCAGGGTTTATGAGCTTTCCGTAGACCACAGGTTCCAGGGTATTCTTTGCTGCATGCTCCAGAGCTTCCTTCATCCCTCCCTTTAAGAACTTTGAGATGATGGCTGATTCGAAGCCTGCGCCTTCCAGCGGAGACAATCTCTTAATGGTTTCAATCAGCATATAAGTTCCCGGGGTCTCAGTCATTCTTATCTCTATCCTGTCAGGAACCTCCGGTCGTTCACTTGTTATGCCTCTGAAACCGGATATATCATCCTCAAAATATATATTAAACGATCTCGTGCAGGTCTCCTCCAGGTAGTAAATTTCATTTCTTATGACAAGGCGATTGTACTCATCCCTGATGCAGGCGCTCTTTACCGCAACCTTGTAGTTCTCGCTGTGCATGTTTATATCGCTGACGTAGCTCTTTCCGCCAAAGCCGCACTTTAGTTTGAATATGACCTCGCCTTCATAGATATCAATGAAGAAGTTCTTGTCAGCGGTGTACCTGAACCCGATTTTTCTTATGCCGTCCGTGAAATTGTTGTGGACGATCTGCATCATCAGAGGCATAAGCCCCACACCCGAGGTCTCAAGCTCGTACTTAAATCCATCCAGTCTTTTTAAGAAAGTGCTGATCAGATGGTTTTCGTTCCTGCTGTTAAAAACAGATGCCTGCTGCAGGGGATTTCTTTTGCTGGTTCTTGTGGATACGGATTTTTTCCTGGCGTAGCCCGTGGTCATCTTAATGTCTTTTGTAAGCCATCCGCCTCCTGTTATCAGAGGATGGTCCGCATTTTTGCCGCTGATATGAGTGCAAAGGGCCTGCAGCTTGGAAAAAGAACTCTCATCTTCCGGAAGTGTTTCCTCAGATACAACCAGTTCGTTTTTCATCATTTCACGGATCCTGACTGCCATGGTACTTGTCTGAAAAACGTCGGAGTTTCCTGCATTGGTCACTACTACCATGTCAACATCGGGATAGACGAAGACGTTCTGCCCCATCATACCGTTGAAGGAGTAGGAGCAATACCTGTCGTTGTTGACCCAGATCTGGTAGCCGTAGTGTCTGTTACTGTCATCTCCGGTCTCTATCTGAAGGGCTGTGGACTCAACGATCCACTGCCTGGGAATGATCTGCTTATCGCCCCATTTTCCGTTCTGAAGGTACAGCTGTCCTATCTTCGCCATGTCTTCTATCCGCATGAAGAGCCCCCATCCTCCCTTCGTGATGCTCTGGGGGCAGCTCTCCCACAAAACTCTCTTTATTCCCAGGGGATTGAATATCCTCTCCTTGCAGAAATCAAAGAGTGACTGTCCCGTGATCTCAGTGACTATTGCAGAGAGCATGTAAGAGTTCATGCTGTTGTATTCAAATTTAGTTCCCGGGTCGAATTTAAAGGACGCTTCAAAAAAGCCTTTCCTCCAGTCGTTTCCGCTCAAGGCCCCTGCTTCGTTGAAGTCTATGCCGCTGGACATGTTTAGGAGATTCCTGACTGTTATTGGCTTTTTGAAACTGTTGAGGAGTCCGATCCTGGCTCCGAAGATGTCGCTTAACCTGTCATCGAGGGTGAGCTTTCCCTCATCGATAAGAAGCCCTATTGCCATTCCGGTTATGCTCTTACACATGGAATAGGTTGTGTGCCACATGTCCATGTCAAAAGGATCAAAGGCACACTCGCAGATTACCTTGCCGTGACGAAGGGCCATGAATTTATGGACCCTGCAGTTCCTGTCCTCAGACAGGCTGCGAAGAAGTTTAGTAAAAAAAGCAGAGCTCACGCCCTGGGATTCCGGAGTTGCTCTTTGAAGGAACTCCTCATCAGGAAAAGGGATACCGCTGAAAGCCTTTTTCTGCGGCCTGTAATCAACCTTGCTTATTTCGCCGGTCTCTCTTCCGACCAGCTTCATAACAAGTTCTCCCACGTAAAGCTCTGCTCTTGGCATTTATTTGTTCCCCCTTAGGATTTATTTGTCCCGGGGCAGATAGTTCTTTTCTCAGATCATTTATCACTTAATGCTCGCATGGAGTTGAGAATTGCGATGACTGCAACGCCCACATCACCGAATACCGCAAGCCACATGGTTGTGAGACCAAGGGCTCCGAGTACGAGGATGATAAGCTTTACAGAAAGGGCGAAGACGATGTTCTCTTTGACAATTCTCACGGTCTTGCGGGCTATCCTGATGACTGCTGAAATCTTACGAAGATCGTCGTCCATTATGACAATGTCTGCTGCTTCGATGGCCGCGTCACTGCCGAGGCTTCCCATGGCGATCCCCACATCTGCTCTCATAAGGACCGGTGCATCGTTGATGCCGTCACCAACGAATGCGAGTCTACTACCATTATCCTCTGAAGAAAGCATTTTTTCAACAGCAGTTACCTTGCCCTCAGGCAGGAGACCGGCTTTCACATCGTTGATACCAACCTGATCTGCAACGTGCTGGGCGATGTCCTCGTTGTCTCCGGTGAGCATGACTGCCCTTTTTACTCCAAGGTCGTAAAGGGATGCGATTGCTTCTTTTACGCCGCCCTTGATTGAGTCGGCGATGACGATTGCGCCCATGTATGCTCCGTCAAAAGAAACATAGACCACAGTTCCTGCGCTCTCGTCCAGAAGACCTATGGACGCCGGAACGTCGATGAGTCTGTTGTTGCCCAGGAGCAGCTCTTTTCCGTCGTAACTGGTACATACGCCGTTGCCTGCGATCTCGCGGGTCTGGCCCTCATCTATAAGGATTGTGTCCGGATCTGCACCGTTCTTCTCGCGGTAGCACTGCACAATTGATCTAGCGATTGGGTGATTGGAATAGGCTTCGCCGCAGGCCGCCAGTGTCAGGAGACGGTCCTCGGTTATGTCTGAATCGGCTGAGGGGATAATCTCCGAAACCTTGAATTCACCCTTGGTGATAGTACCTGTCTTGTCAAAAACAATTGTATCTATGAGAGCTGCTGCCTCAAGGAAATTGCTGCCCTTTACAAGAACGCCCTTCCTGGAGGAAGCACCGATGCCGCCGAAGAATCCCAGTGGAACCGAGATAACAAGTGCGCATGGGCAGGATACGATGAGAAAGATGCAGGCTCTTCTTATGCTATCGGAAAAGGCCAACTGACCAAGGAGCGGCGGGATTACTGCAAGAAGCACAGCGCCGATGGTAACAACGGGTGTGTAGTATCTTGCGAATCTCGTTATGAAGTTCTCCATTCTGGACTTCTTGTTACTGGCGTTCTCTACAAGCTCAAGGATCCTTGATACGGTGGAGTCCTCGTAGGCCTTGTCAACTCTTATCTTGAGGATGCCCTCACCGTTGACGCAGCCACTTATTACGGCATCGCCTTTGGCAGCGCGCCTGGGAACGGATTCACCTGTAAGGGCTGCAGTGTCAACAAAGGACTCGCCTTCAACAACTGTGCCGTCCACTGGGATCTTCTCTCCCGCTCTAATGAGGAGAAGGTCGCCAACGCTGACTTCCTCAGGATCAACTTCGCTGGTTGAGCCGTCCTCTGCGATGAGGTTTGCATACTCAGGGGCGATGCTCATGAGGTCCGAAATAGATTGCCTTGACTTGGCAACTGCAACGCTCTGGAACAGCTCGCCAACCTGATAGAACAGCATTACCGCCAGGGCCTCAGAGTACTCGCCTATTCCGAAAGCTCCGAAGGTTGCGATCATCATAAGGAAGTTCTCGTCAAATACCTGGCCGTGGCTGATGTTAATAACGGCTTTTCTTATAACGTCATAGCCAATGATGATGTAGGGAACCAGAAAGAGTGCCATCTGGACGAACCAGGGCAGTGGCTCCAGGACTCCGGTCTTCTCAAGGATCAGGAGTACCGTGAACATCACCAGGACTATTATTATTCTGTTTCTTACTTTTTTCTGTTTCTTGGTCATGGTAGTTACCTCTAAATGTCAGGGGGATATATGCCTTGCTATGTTTATGCTCTCGCAAGGTTTATAGGACTTTCACCCCGATATCACCCGATTTCGCAGTCAGGCTCAACTTTCTTGCAGGCCTTTACTGCGTCATCAAATACCTTGTCGAATACTTCATCTGCAGCCTCGAGGGTGAACTTCTGAGTCATGAAATTTACTCTGGCGCTTACTACGCCGTCAATCTTCTTAACTGCCTCTTCCATCTTTGCTGCACAGTTTGCACAATCTACTTCACACTTAAATGACTTCTTCATAATTTCTTTTCCACCTTTCTTTGTGTCAATGGGGACGGTTCTCTTTGTCACGTGACAACGGGAACGGTTCTCTTTGACTGGTTATTCTTCGTGTCAACGGGGACTGTCAACGGGGACTGTCAACGGGGACGGTTCTCTTTGTCACTTTACTCTTCTATATGGTTTAGTCCCTGGTCTATTATGGTTCTCACATGATCATCTGCCAGGAAGTAGATGATCTGCTTGCCCTCGCGGCGGTTTCCCACGAGCTTGCTCTGCTTGAGAATCTTCAGCTGATGGGATATTGCCGACTGGGTCATCTCCAGGCTCTCAGCTATGTCGCAGACGCACATCTCCTGCTCGAACAGTGCGAACAGTATCCGTATCCTCGTCGAGTCACCAAAGACCTTGAACAGCTCTGCCAGATCATACAACTGATCTTCGTCCGGCATCTTCCGCTGGGTCTTAAGTATTACTCCGCTGTGGCAGTGAACTTCGTCGCAGTGTTCCACGTCATTTATTGCCATGTCTCCGGGCTCCTTTCCTTTAGTGTTGCAGTTCTTATATGCTCAGCAGTTCATTGTCGTGTTTCATGTTTCATGATTGGTGATTCATGCTTCGTGATTCATGATTAATGGTTCATGATTAGTGGTTCATGATTCACGTTTTCATGCTATATACTTCATGCTGCACATTTCATTCAAACATATGAACATCTGCTCATATGTTTAATATATGCCTGCTTTATCTATTTGTCAATAGGCTTCACTAAATTTCATAGATATCCCTGCCAGTGGCTACCGAAACATGATTTTTAGTATGGTTGAATGTAATGAAAAACTGTTTTGTGTCTAATATAAGCCAAATCGCAGAATGACACCCAAAATAATAATTTAACAATAGGGTCACTTTTTGAAAACAATCGATATATGGTACAAACTTGTAGCATTTATCGCAATATAGGTTATGTGTTATCTGCTAAGCATTCATTTTTACAGACATTAAGGCAGATAATAGCTTTATCACCTCGAAAATTGGGTCACTATCTTCAATTATCATTATATAGGTCCTAAATCAATTGTATGCAACTCTTCTGTTTCATAGAAAAATTCTATTTTCATCTCTATTTTGTGACAAATAACTCGAAAAATAAAAAAGTGGACCAAAACTGCAATTAATCAGCAATATAAGGCCTCCACGATTCATCTAAGATATATGAACCACTACCCCGTTCCTCTAGAATCACCATTGTGTGTCAGCAAAGGGAATCAAGAATCGCAGTTTATCGAGCTTTCCGCCAAGGGAAAAAGCTCTATAACTTCCAGTTTATTGAATTGTCCGCTATGGAAAAACGCTCGACAATTCATGTTTTACAATATGAAACACTCGTGTAAAAAATGGATTAAAAAACCACCGCCCACCCAGCGACTCCCGGGTAAGCGGTGGCAAAAGCTTCCACAACCAATCTAACAATATCTACCGCATTTATCTGCAATTCCTAATCGCAACATCTATCTGCAATCCCTAATAGCAACATCTATCTACAATTCCTAATCGCAGCATTTATCTGCAATTCCTAATCGCAGCATTTATCTGCAATTCCTAATAGCAACATCTATCTGCAATCCCTAATCGCAACATCTATCTACAATCCCTAATCGCAGCATCTATCTGCAATACATAATGATAACATCAATCCACATTACCAACTCGCAGCTTCAAAATGCGGCTCCAATCTTCAATAACAATCACAGCATCTTCTTAATCTCATCATGCACAAACTGAACCTTCGGTCCGACAATAACCTGAACGGTAGATTTGTCAGGTCTGATGACACCTGCAACTCCGGCCTTCTTGATGGCCTTCTCGTCAACCTGTGTATAGTCCTTAACTTCTGTGCGGATTCTAGTTGCGCAGTAATCAAGCTCCTTGATATTGTCCTTTCCGCCAAGACCTGCAAGAACGATCTTGGCGATCTCAGTGAAGTTGTCATTTGAAAGCTCGATTGACTTCTCTTCCTCTTCATCCTCGTCGCTGCGTCCGGGTGTCTTAAGGTCAAACTTCAGAATCACGAAGCGGAATACTACATAGTAAATTGCTGCGAACACAAGTCCTACAGGAATCAGTACCCATGGATTAACTGCCATCGGAGCCTTGAAACTGAGAATCCAGTCAACAAGTCCTGCAGAGAAATTGAATCCAACCCTGAAAGGAAGCAGTGTACAGATGACAGCTGAAATACCTGTCAGAACTGCATGTACAAGGTAAAGTCCGGGAGCCATGAACATGAATGCAAACTCAAGCGGCTCTGTGATACCTGTAAAGAATGAAGCCAGTGATCCTGCAAGAAGAAGCGATGCAGCTGCTTTCTTCTGACCGGTCTTTGCTGTGTGGTACATTGCAAGCGCACCTGCAGGAAGACCGAACATCATGATCGGGAAGAAGCCTGTCATGTACTGTCCGGTAACGCCCTTAACCGCGCCTTCTCCGCCTGACCAGAAGAGTCCAAGGTCGTTGATATTTGCTGTATCAAACCAGAATACCGCATTGAGAGCGTGGTGAAGTCCGAGAGGAATAAGCGCACGGTTGAGCATCGCATAGATTCCGGAGCCAACAGCGCCGAGACCAAGGATTGCTTTGCCGAATGCAACGAGGCCGGCGAAGATAAGCGGCCATACGAAGTACAGAATAACCGATGCAAGAACGGAAGCGCATGCCGTAACGATGGCAACACATCTCTTGCCGCTGAAGAACGCCAGCCAGTCAGGAAGCTTGGTGTCCTTGAATCTGTTGTAGCAGCTCGATCCGATGATACCTGCAAGAATACCGATGAAGGCGTTGGAAATCTTTCCGAAAGCTGCAGGAACTTCAGATGCATCCACACCTCTGTACATGGCAACAGCGCCGGTACTCAGGAGAGTTGTGATCATGAGAAAAGAAACAAGACCTGCCAGAGCACTGGTTCCGTCATGATCCTTCGCCATACCAACCGAAACCCCGATTGCGAAAAGAATCGGAATCTGGTCAATAATGGCCGACGCAGCCTTGATAAGGAAAGCTGCAATAACACTGTTTGCACCCCAACCTGTCGGATCGATCCAGTATCCGATGCCGTAGAGAATACCTGCTGCCGGCAGAACCGCTACGGGAAGCATCAGAGACTTACCGATCTTTTGAAGATACTTCATCATACATTTGTCCTCCTTGATATGAAGTTGTAAAAAGAAATCTTAACAGCAAAAAAATCGCTGCCTGGTTCGTAATTCAGCGAAACAAGCTGCACCCCAAGCCAAAATCCACAGTTCAGCGCATCACTTGCTCAGAACAATAGCCGCATCCCCAACATCCACAGCGCCGCTCTTCTTCTCAAGATTCGAGAACTTGGAGAAGTTAGATACGATCATAGGCGTGATTACATTATAGCCTTCGCTCTTAACACCCTCGATGTCCACCTCGACAATGAGGTCGCCCTTCTTAACGCTCGTTCCCTGCTTTCCATGGATCGTGTAGTACTTGCCCTCAAGCTTCACGGTATCAATTCCGATATGTACCAGAATCTCAGCGCCGTCAGAAGAGTTAATGCAGAACGCATGTCCTGTAGGGAAAAGAGCTACCAGCTCGCCGTCAGCAGGCGCATAAAACTTTCCGTCAGAAGGAACAATGGCAACCCCCTTGCCCACCATCTCCTGCGAAAAAGTCTCATCAGGCACCTGAGTTATTGGTACGATCTCTCCCTTTACAGGAGATGAGATCTCTATTTTGTTACCCTGAAAAAGTTTATCAAATAATCCCATATAAAACCTCCTTAATAAACACCTTAATAATCCCTTGATAAATAAATATACGTATATATGTTATCACATTTTTGTAAGCAATAGTAAAAGACATCCTGAACTCGAATCCACGAAATTCAGGATGTCTCTTATTTTCTCAGATATGCAACTCGCGATCACCAGACAATCATGGTCCCGGGGGACGGGGTTTGCGGCTCATTTACAGCACGCGGATGATGATCATGTATGCTGCGGTGCCGAGCAGTATGCTCAGGACGGAATTTCTTTTCCACACCTGCATACCAACGACAAGAGCCCCTGCTATGAGCTCCGGGATTCCGTATGGATGTGAGGTAAAAGAAACTTCGCGCAGGCAGTATACTACCAGGAGCGCTATGATTGCCTGTGGCAAGACTCTGCCCAGATATGAAATATACGCCGGGGTATTTTTGCCAAATACCAGGAAAGGTAAGAAACGAAGTGCCATGGTCGTAAGCGCCATGGCTGCGATAAGTATGGCTGCTGTCATCCTGCATTCTCCTCCCTTCTTCTGATAGCTGAAAGAACAAGCGTTATAAGAAGCATGGACGGAATGAGGAATCTGTCCGGTCCGAATACCAGAAGACACAGCACCGTACTAACAAGACCGGTCAGTGCCGGAATATGGTCTTTTGATGATATCCACTGCTCCGTGAAGGAAGCGATGAAAAGAGCTGTCATCGAAAATTCAATTCCCTCAGTTGAAAAAGGAAGTACACTCCCAAGGAGACTTCCGATGACGCTTCCCGCCACCCAGTAACTCTGGTTAAACAGTGAAACGAAAAAGCGGTATTGGTCCAGTGTTTCCTTAGAAGGTCCTTCGTCATCAACAAGAAGGGAATAGGTCTCATCCGTGAGCGCAAAGATCATGTAGGGCTTATACTTCCCTGAATCTTTGTACTTGTCGACCATTGAAATGCTGTAAAAGAGATGTCTCGCATTTACCATGATTGTCGTGATGACTGTTGTTATTACCGATGCTCCGCCTGTCAGGAGCCCAATACCAACATACTGCATCGAACCGGCAAAAATGAGTGCGCTCATTGCAAACGCCCACAGCACTCCATATCCCGCATTCCGCAGCAGTATTCCAAATCCGATTCCAAGAACTATATAGCCTGCCATAACAGGTATTGACCTGTAGAAGGCCTTCCCAACAACTTCCCTCGATGTCATTGTTTCTCCCCACAAAATATCATTAGCGCATTTTCTATGTCGAGCGCCCCTATTCAACCTGGACTTCGCTATTGTCGATCACAGCCTTTCCAAGCCATTTCTTCTTGTACCAGTAGTACATGACAACCAGTCCCCTGATACATTCATCCGTTGCTGTTCCAATAAAGATCCCGGCAACGCCAAGTCCCAGCAGGACTCCGGCAGCATATCCGGTTGTGAGGCCAAGTCCCCAGTTGCATACCACGCCTGCTATAAATGGGAACATGTACGCTCCTGCTGCTTTAAGACTGCTGACAAAAGTCATGTTAAGGCAGCGTCCTACCTCGACAAAAATATCTACTATCATTATCTTCTGGCCAAGCGCAATTATGTTTAGATTATCCGTAAAAATGTGCAGGGTGAATCTGCAAAGAATTGCATTGATGCACGCCAGCGCTATTGTTATAGGCATAGAAGTTCTAAGTGTCCTGAACACTCTTTTGTATGCTTCTTCAGTCTTTCCTGCGCCAACCAGATGGCCTGTGATTATCTGTGTTGACATTGCGGAAGCATTCGAAAAGATCATTGCAAAAGAGATAAGTGTATTACAATATGCTCTCGCATTGACCGCGTCATTTCCCATTGCATTAACAAAAGAAAGAAGCGTCGTCTGATAAAGATTGTAAGTAAGATTTTCACCCGCAGAGGGAAGTCCGATCTTTATCATCTGACCAAGGAGCTTTATCGGAAATGGATTCAGATAGCGCAGAGAAAGTCTTCCTGTCTTAGTCACATAAAAGAAAATGATAAGCGCGATTGCAGCAAGAAGTCTCGCAAAAACTGTCGATATCGCCACACCGGCAACGCCCATATTAAGGAATTTCAGCGGACCGTATAAAAAGAAATAATTCCCGACGATATTGACTAAATTGATGCCAAATGTCACCCACATGCCAATCTTGGTATAACCGTTACACCTCAATATCTGCAGCATGACATTGGATACCGCCATCAGAAAACCACCTCCGCCGACAATATAAATATATGTCATAGAGAAGTGACGCATCTCAGGTGATACATGAAGAAAATCCATAATAAGCGGATTAGCCGCACAAAAAAGACCGCTGAGAACTATGCCGAATACAAGGTTCACAACGATTGAAAGCGTGTAGATCATATTCATGCGGTCATACATTTTCGCACCAAGATACTGAGCCACAACTACATTTGTAGCTGTGGCAATAATGTTGAAAAATATGATCATCATGAACATGATGGTGTTTGCATTTCCTACCGCTCCGACAGCATATTCGTCGTAGTGGCTCAGCATAACGGTATCAACATTATGGAGCATTGTATTGAGCAGGAGCTCCAAAAACATGGGGCCTGCCAATACAAGGAGAGGCGTATTTTCATCTATGATGGTAGTTCTGTTCTTTTCCATTAAAAAGATCCCATTCCCGAGATATACTCATAGTTTTTAATTCACTCGTACCATAATAGCTTTTATGACCTTATATTTCTTCTCAAAATCCTACTCGGGATAGTGCATATTTTGATATCAGCTTATGACGGTTCACTTTCCGTCATGGTCTATAGCGTCACAATCTTATGCGTTATGCGCAGGAATCCAGACTCTCATCTGCCCCTCTCCCCGGTTGGCCCAGGCAAAGTATGGGACCAGACGTGCTGTTATTTTCTCTGTTTCAGCTGCTGAATAATCTGCGTACAGAGCGCTTGTGCTCTTGCTATGTATGCGGACCGCAGGAGTATCAATGAACATAACAGGTACTCCTTCAATTTCGCCTTGGGTTGTCTTTGAAGAGTCAAGCTCATCAGGTAAAACAGCAATCTCCCACAAGTCACTGCCGTTGTCTGCAGCTTCCATACAGTAGGTAACAGGCCCTCTTGTGAAAGCCACTTTACCGGTGTTTTCTTTTACAAGCGGATTGGAAAACAGAGCGCGGATCTTAGTTTCGAATTCGAGATGGATCTCGTATTCACCCTGCCAGTCTGATGCGAGATAAAGGTAGCCGTCTTTTTCGCTTATCTTGATGCTGTCTGTGCCGGGGGCTGAGAGTTCTTTTCCATCTATCAGTAATCTGTATTTACCGCCGCACCAGCCGGGGATTCTGAACGAAAGAGAAAACCTCGTTACTGTTGTTCCCATATCTTCGGTCTTGCTGGTATTTTCTATATTGCCTGCCTTTTTCGTTTCTTCAGTCAAGCTTGCCAATGCTGCTGTTTCTGCCGCATTATTCTCATTTGTACTTACATGCATAGTTGCACTGCCGTTCCATGGGAAACCGCTCTCCATTTTGAACGCGATTTCTCTTCCTCCTAAAGTTGCAGTGAAACTGCTGCCGACATAGAGGTGCGTGTAGAGGCAGTCTTCGCTGACTGTATATGCATAGTTTCCAAGTGATGCCACTGTTCTTGCAATATTGGGAGGACAGCAGGCACAGCCGAACCACTTCTGCCTTACAGGTTTTACGTGATGCTTTCTCTCATCCTGAATGCAATCTTCCGGATCCACCTCAAGAGGATTGACGTAGAAAAAGCTCTTTCCATCCAGGGCCATTCCTGCAAGAACCGTGTTGTACAGCGCCATTTCCATGACATCGCCATAGGTGCCTTTTGGCTCAATCTCAAGCATTCTCCTGGCGAAGAAGGCAAGGCCGATCGCAGCGCAGCTCTCGGAATAGGCGAGATCGTTGGGTAAGTCATAATTGTGTGAGAAGGCCTCTCCCAGGTGCGTTCCTCCGATTCCCCCTGTGATGTATAATTTCTTTTCCACGATATTGTTCCAGATGCGTTCGCAGGCCTTGAAGAGCTCATCGTCTCCGGTAAGCCTTGCCACGTCAGCCATTCCACTATAGAGATAGACAGCTCTTACCGCGTGTCCGACAGCTTCATCTTGTTCACGCACCGGGATGTGCGCCTGATGATATCTGTAGCGTTTGGGATCATTGTTTGGCGTATAATCTTCGCCGGTGTACTGAGCCCGCTCTTTTTCCTGCTCGTCAAATATGTAAGGCTGCTTTCCTCTCTCATCGATGAAGTATTTGGCAAGCTCAAGATATCTTTTCTCCGAGGTCAGCTCATAGAGTCTGCAGAGAGCCATCTCTGCTATCTCGTGGCCGGGATAGCCGTGAATCTTCCCCTCTTCGGGGCCGAACTTCGAAGCAATGAAATCCGCATATCTCTTTGCAGCCTGAAGGAGTTTGTCTTTTCCGGTCGCCTGATAATATGCGATCGCGCCTTCAAGCAGATGCCCGAAACAGTACAGTTCATGGTGATCCCGCAGGTTAGTGAAGATGCGATCCATTCCACCAATTATGTAGTAGGTGTCCAGATAGCCATTTTCGGCCTGGGCAGCGCACACGATGTCAATGGCCTCATCTGCAGTCTTTTCCAGCTCGCTGTCAGGGTTGGTCGCAAGGCAGTAGCCCACTGCTTCTATCCACTTTGAGAAGTCACTGTCCTGGAACACAAATCCATAGAACTTGTTATCCTCAGGCTCTTTTCCCTTTTCAGGCAGAATGTTGAAACCTCGGTAAGTGTACCTGGGTTCGATGAATTTCGCGTTCTCTTTTTTCTCACGCATAAGCTTTGCTGCCGCCTTGAAATTGCGCATGCAAAAACTTGGCGCCGCTCCAGGAACATTGTCATTGAGCGCATTCCACTGATAAGGGATTACTTCTTTTCTTACCAGCTCCTGCTCTCTTTTCCAGAAGTCATCCTGTATCCTGATGTCTTTTAGTTCCAGTGGCTTTGAAAATCTGCCTGTATCCATAAAAGCTTCCCCCGCTTAAGTAAGTATTTATCTCATATTATGAAAGTGTTTCTAATCGCCGAAACAAGGTGCTATTGGTGTGCTGAAAATGCTTATTGCGACCGAATCTATGCCAGCGATAATATATTAACTATATTTCGTGCATATTTACTTCTGCTTTAAGCTTTTTCAAAATATAGCAGTATGGTTAATTTTTAACTACTGCCAATTATCCATTTTTCATGTTTTGTTAGTAGTAGTGTGTATTTTATTGTTCTTTATTCCAAAACATTTAACTCAATAATCTGTCAATTATAATCTTGCTTACTGCATACTTTCGATAAATCCAAATATAGCAGTAAATACTTGGCGTTCATTAAATTTTACTCCCGGCATATTTTAGTAAGGCTACTAACAAAAATGTGTTTTATAGATTTCAGCAGTAGGAAAACTAAAGGCCTACTGCTGAGTTTCTCAAAATTGCTATTAAGCAGTAAATTGTGTTCGTAATATCGCTATATTTTTATCGGTACCGTTTATGTTGCCCTGTCCATGGCATTTTATGCTACAATCCCCTTGCTGCGGTACCCCTGCCTAGCAAAACCTGTCTCTTTTATATTTTCAGCCACACAAATGTATCAAGGGATGTATTTATTTATAATACCCTATTTCATCTAAAACCGTATCAATAAACCTGGCATTCTTCAAAGAAAACTCCGGGGTGATGTGAGGCTTGTCCCCGTACAGAATGCAGCGGCTGAGCTGCTCGATCTCGAGCGAGTAGTTCTGCGGAACAGCAACCTTTCTCTCCAGAACCTGATCTTTGAGATAGATAGTGTAGCTCACATCGCCTTCCTGGTTGTACTCCACACCGGACCTGACAGAGCCCTTGCTTCCGTGGATATACAGTCTGTCATACCTGTCATTGGTGTCCTTGCCCAGGGCCATTCCCACTGTAAAAGAACCTTTCACTCCATTTTCAAATTCTACAATGGCCATTGTGAGTTCATCTACCCCAAGGTCAGTGTAGAAAGCATGAGCCTTGACATCCTTCGGGTCAGAGTTTACAAGAGTTGAAATCAGAGTTGTGCAGTAGCAGCCCAGGTCGTACATAGCACCGCCACCCTGCTCCTTATGGAGGCGGAAGTCCTCCTTGTAGCCCTGTGTGATAAATGCAGATTCGATATAATCTATGTCGCCGATGATCCCATCGTCAATGTCCTTTTTGAGGCTTGCCACATATGGGCTGTGCAGATATGCGTATGCCTCCATGAGGATAACTCCGTTGTCTGCAGCTGTCTTGTACATCTCCTCAGCTTCACCCGCATTCAGCGCCAGAGGCTTTTCGCAGAGCACGTTCTTCTTGTGCTCAAGCGCAGCCTTCACCCATTTCAGATGAATATCGTTGGGAAGAGGAATATAGATTGCCTGAACTTCCGGATCTTCGATCAGTTCGTCATAGCTGTAAAAAGCTTTCTCAAAGCCGTACCTTTCCTTGAAATCATCAACCTTCTCAGGCTTTCTTCCTGCAATCCCATAAAGCTCACAGCTCTCAGCAAGCTTCATTCCGGGTATCGTGCAATTCTTTGCAATGTTTGCTGTTCCCAAAACACCCCATTTAACCTTCTGCATCTTTTGGCTCCTTTCTTGATAAAAAGAACTATTCCATCTCTAAACCATCTATGAATGAATTTAAGATAATCCCTCCATAGCATGAACCATGTGCACTATCATTTCATGCGAAGGCACACTTAAACCATGCTTCTTCGCCGCACTTACTACTGCTCCGTTTATATAATCAACTTCAGTTTTTCTGCCATTTTTCAGATCCGAATATATACTGGTCAGACCATTCGGCGCATTATTTAGGTGTTTTTCAAGCCTATCGATCTGCTCATCTGCATCAAACTTAAGTCCCTCCGCCTTAGCAGCCAGGCAGATTTCGGTGATAAGGCTTTTGCACATCTCAAACGCATCCGCGTTCTCAACAATGTACCCCTGCCTAACCTGCAGCACACCCGACAGGACGCTGGACGAAGCATTTATCATCAACTTGTTCCATACCATCTGCCTGATGTTATCGCCGATCACGCAGGGAAATCCTGCCTTCTCAAATATTTCTTTCACCTGCAAAAGAAATCTCTGATTATTTTCATCCGGAACCAACGCTCCAAGAGCTGTATCTCCCAATCCGCTGTTTACTATTGTATAAGGATTATCTCTCGAGCTTCCCTGCGCCGTTGTTCCAAGCAGAACTCTGTTCTCATCCACAAACC
>JAEEGF011060409.1_pt1 | contig 23444 bp, 19 predicted proteins | sample 9134171 | NCBI WGS metagenome assembly JAEEGF01 (sample SAMN16246542, study PRJNA631951) | gut metagenome | biome: gut microbiome; feature: rumen; material: AP-attached | host: Bos | place: Iran: Karaj | collected 2018-10
TCAAACCAACTGAACTAACGCACCCCACGCGTTATCGCGTTATAGTTTATTTTGCGGTGCGTACGGGACTCGGACCCGTGACCTCCAGCGTGACAGGCTGGCATTCTAACCAACTGAACTAACGCACCTCAAATCGTTAACCGCTTTTTGCGAGTGCAAAGATAGTCATTTTTTCTTTACTACGCAAATATTTAGACGCTTTTTTACAAAAAAAACTCTATTTTCTTATATTTTCTGTCCATTTTCCAGTTTCAACGCTTATTTCGATACTTTTTATTCATACACAGAACATATTTAGAAAATCTCCCACCCTTTAACAATTACCATCTTTTATCGTAAAAAAAAGAATCATTCCTCATCTGAATCCAAATGTTCCGGGTCTAATATATGCAACTGAAACGCCCGGGTAACCAAACGTACAGCATTCACGCCCTTACCTCCTCCATCAGGAAAAAGTTTATGAACCAAATCCGATTGTCTTTTCTCCAGACTCTTGACTCCAAACGGCATACCACGCAAGGTTGTTATCTGCTCCTTGGTATATCCCAATGCAAGATGTCTCAACAAACGTTCATCATACTCGTCAATGTCATAACCTACTGACGCTTCCTGCTGTATGATATCACTTGAAACATTTTTCTTGAACTTATCTATTATAACCTCCAGAATCGGCTCATTAAACACATACTTCTTTCCATTCATAACATTCATTATGTCAACACGTGTCAACATTTCGCCCATCTTCAAGATTATGCCATCAGCCCCCGCATCAAGGGCATCAACCCACAATTTCTCATTCAATATCTCGCCAGTGAATACCAATATCTTCACATTTTTATATTGTGCCTTCGTATTTCTGCACAACTCCACCCCTATAGTAGTATTTCCCTGTAGTCCCAAATCTAACAATACCAGGTCCGGCTGTTCGTTGCGCAACAACCTAAGATATTCGCCTTCATTCTGGGCTTTACCTATCACTACCGCCTCAGGAACCTCTGTACTCAAAAGACCTTCTGTTCCCTTCATCTCCAGTGGTACATCTTCCACTATAATTACCTTGAACTTATCCATAGTATTATCAAATATACAAAAAAAGGTTACACACGTCAAAACCAACGAATGCAACCTTTTATATTTTTACCTACTTTCCTAAGTTAATTACTTGAAGAAAGCCTGAACATCCTCATTACGAACCATTTGCTCGTCAAAAATGTAAGCACCCGTCTTTGGGCTCTTAACCATCTTTATAACCTTACTATATGCGCGACCATCCGTAGAACCTTCATGGAGGGTAGCGACCGCTTTCTTTGCCATAGTCTATTATCTTGTATTAGATGATTACTTAATCTCCTTATGAAGCGTCATCTTCTTGAGTATTGGGTTGTACTTCATCAACTCAAGACGCTCTGGAGTGTTTTTACGATTCTTTGTTGTGATATAACGGCTTGTACCTGGCATACCACTATTCTTTATCTCTGTGCATTCAAGTATCACCTGAACACGATTTCCTTTTGTTTTCTTTGCCATTGTACTATTCTCCTATAACCTTTATATCTTTCCAATCTACATATCCTTTGGCTACAGCCTGCTTCAGCGCTGCATCTAAACCAACCTTATTAATCATGCGCAAACCAGCAGCTGAAATCTTAAGGCTAATCCAGCAGTCCTCCTCTACATAGAAGAACTTCTTTGCAAACAGATTCACATCAAAGCTACGCTTTGTACGGTGCTTTGAATGGGAAACGTTGTTACCGATCATTGCTTTCTTGCCGGTAATTTGACAAATTTTAGACATTGCTATCTTTCTTTTTTAATACCGTTAAATGATACTTATTCCAAACAGTTTGCAAAATTACTACTTTTTTTTCAGATAGACAAGAAATATTTTCTTTTCTATATAATAATTAATTTTTTTTAAGACTTACATCTTTTATAATCATCTTTATTTCGCAATGTTACTCACAGGGAATGTAAAATATGTGTCTTGGAACGGCTCATCTACCAGAGTAAAATGCCACCACTCTGTATCTACAGGCTTAAAACCATGCGCTAACATAGCATTACGCAGTATCATACGGTGCCGAAACTGCTCTGGAGTAATACTACGTCCAACGGGCGACTTGCTGTTGTCACCTGTATATTCACCTGTCTCAGGATTACCACAGAAGTCGGGATGACTCTCCGGACCAAACCAGTCGAACGTCCCACCCATGTCAAGTTCTTTCTCCGTACTCATATCAAAGAGAGTCAGGTCAACCGTTGAACCGCGTGTATGTCCGCTTCTCTCCATGATGTACTCTTGTTTGAAAAGCACACTTTTGTCCAAGTCGGGGTAAAAATATGACTTCATTTTAGTGTCAGGAATATCAGCAGCCCAACGCACAAAGTGGTCAACCGCCTTCTGAGGACGGTATGCATCATATATTTTCAATCGATATCCCTGACGCATCACATCATCACTTACCGCTTTCAGTGCCTCGGCGGCCTTACGTGTCAATAGTGCCGTAGGCTCCTCATAGCCATCAATACGGTCTCCCACAAAATTATAAGTACTATAATAGCGTATCTCAAGAATAGCGTCAGGAACGACATCGGTAAGGACAACAAACTGGCTGTTATCATCTGTCGCACAGACCTCCTCTGCCACCACCTCCTCTACGCTTTCAAATTTTGCATCGTCTATATCGCCCGACACCAAAGACTGCTGTGCACCGACTGTGACACTAACAAGGCTGATAACAAGAAAAAAAATAATCTTTCTAAACATGGTTTGTATCTCCATTAAATTAAAATACAAGAAACTCACTTACCATTTATCATGGTAATCATTGGCAAATATACAAAAAATTCAACAAATAAATAAGAAACAAGCAAAAAAAACACAAAACCTCCCCCAAACTCCAAAAACACTTATATATACACGCATAAATATATTCTTTTATCCATGCTTCATAACTTTTCCAACTTAATAGTTACTACGGTATGGTATCGAATGACAGCCCCCACCCTAACAAATATCTACAACTATCAAAATTACTGATTATGTAAATACGACGAAAGCCACAAATACGCTCACCATCACAGACCATTGCGACAAACCACCATTAACGGTTTACAAAGTTAGCGCAAAACAATAAAACTCATATATTCTTTCATACTTGAAAAACAAAATTTCGGCAATAACCAGATTATATTGCCGAAATTCCAATGTTTTTTTCGTCTTTTGCTTGCACGAAACACTTTTTTTTTATAACTTTGCATCTGCATTTGAAGATGCCGATATGGCTCAGTTGGTAGAGCAACGCATTCGTAATGCGTGGGTCACGAGTTCGAGTCTCGTTATCGGCTCCGAAGCGAGAAGGGATAGGATTTTTCCGTCTCTTCTCTTTTTTCTTTGCGGTAATAGCTCAGTTGGTAGAGCAGCGGCTTCCCAAGCCGCAGGTCACGGGTTCGAGCCCCGCTTACCGCTCCGGCATATCAGCCAAGTTCTTCCTTGAGGAACTTGGCTGTTATGCTTTTACGCGTTTTGGCTATCTTCTCTGGCGTTCCCTCTGCTACTACCGTACCTCCATTACGGCCACCGTCTGGCCCCATGTCTATGATATAGTCTGCCAGTTTTATAACATCGAGGTTATGCTCTATAACTATCACCGTATTACCCCTGTCCACTAACTCCTGCAAGATATTCATCAACACACGTATATCCTCAAAATGCAATCCTGTGGTAGGCTCATCCAACACATACAATGTCTTACCTGTGTCTTTCTTTGCCAATTCTGTAGCCAGTTTAACTCGCTGGCTCTCGCCGCCAGACAACGTTGTGGATGATTGCCCCAGTTTTACATAACCTAATCCCACCTTTTGCAAGGTCTTTATCTTTCTCTGTATGCTCGGTATAGACTCAAAGAACTCCACAGCTTGGTTTATAGTCATGTCAAGCACATCTGCAATAGACCTGCCCTTATAGCGCACTTCCAGTGTTTCCCTGTTATAACGTTTGCCATGACAGTTGTCACAAGGAACATACACATCTGGCAAGAAGTTCATCTCTATGGTTTTGTATCCGTTACCACCACACTCCTCACATCTCCCGCCTTTCACATTAAAGGAGAAACGACCTGGCTTATATCCACGAATCTTTGACTCCGGCAGTTCTATAAACAATTTCCTTATGTCTGAGAACACACCTGTATATGTAGCCGGAGTGCTACGCGGCGTACGTCCTATCGGCGACTGGTCAACACTCACTACCTTATCTATATAGTCAATACCCTCTATCTTATCATACTCAAGAGGTTTCTTAATGGAATGATAGAAATGCTGGGACAAAGCCGGTAACAAAGTCTCGTTTACCAACGTTGATTTCCCTGACCCGCTGACTCCGGTTACAACAATAAGATTCCCCAGTGGGAACTTCACTTTCACATCTTTAAGATTGTTTCCCTTTGCACCAGTCAACGTTATATATTGTGTTTTACCATCTGCGTCTTTTTTTCCTGACCTACGCTGTTTCGGAACACTTATTTCCTTCTTCTTCCTCAGATAATCTGATGTTATAGTGTCCTGACGCAACATTTCGTCCACAGTACCCTGGAAAACAACTTTGCCCCCCTTACGACCTGCCGCCGGACCAATGTCAACTATATAGTCAGCAGCAAGCATCATATCCTTATCGTGTTCCACAACTATAACTGTATTGCCTAAATCACGCAGTTGTTTAAGGGAATTTATTAAGCGTTCATTATCACGCTGATGCAAACCTATAGACGGCTCATCAAGTATATATAACACATTAACAAGTTGTGAACCAATCTGAGTAGCAAGCCGGATACGCTGACTCTCCCCACCCGACAATGTATTGGAATGGCGTGACAGCGAGAGGTAATCCAACCCCACATCCATCATAAATTTCAACCTCGTACGTATTTCTTTCAGTATTTCCTTGGCAATAGTATATTGTCGTTCATCCATACAAGATGGTACGCTACCCAGCCAATGATACAACTGATCTATATCCATGTCTGCGAGTTCAGCTATATTCTTGTCATTAATTCTATATGACAGAGCCTCCTTACTCAACCTTTGACCGTCACAGGCTGGACAAACTACCAAAGGAACCTCTTCTTCATCATCTAATTCCAAGGATTCTATCTCACTTAACGGATCAGTAGCACTTACTACACCCAAGCCCTTACAATAAGGACATGCTCCCTCAGGAGAGTTAAAAGAGAATATATTTGGCGCAGGGTCTTTATAAGCCATTCCTGTAGTAGGACACATAAGACGCTTGGAGTAGAACCGCGCCTCATTAATATCAGCGTCAAGTATCATTATGAGGCCTTCTCCCTGTCTCATTGCCGTTGACACACTTTTTGCTATGCGTTCGTCATCCTCGTTGTTTACTTTCATCTTGTCGATGACGACCTCTATATTATGATTCTTATAGCGGTCCAACTTCATCCCCGGCTCAAGTTCTATCACTTCTTCATCCACACGTACTTGCAGGAAGCCTTTCTTACGCATCTGTTCAAAAAGCTCACGATAATGTCCTTTCCTGTTCCTCACAACAGGTGCGAGCACATATATACGCTTACCCACATACCTTTGCTTTATCATTGAAACCACCTGTTCCTCTGTGTATTTCACCATTTCCTCTCCTGTTGCCCAGCTATATGCAGTAGCCGCACGCGCATAGAGAAGGCGCAGATAGTCATACACCTCTGTTGTCGTACCCACGGTTGACCTGGGGTTCTTGTTTGTTGTCTTTTGATCTATGGATATTACAGGAGACAACCCCGTAATCTTATCGACGTCTGGTCGCTCCATACCTCCAAGAAAATTCCTGGCATAAGCAGAGAAAGTCTCTATATATCTTCTTTGTCCCTCAGCGTATATCGTATCAAATGCGAGGGAAGACTTACCTGAACCCGACAGTCCTGTAATCACGGTAAGACTTTTATGGGGAATCTGTACATCTATATTCTTCAGGTTATGTACACGTGCTCCCCATACATTAAGGTATTTATCTTCTGACATATATGTATTCTATTCTCAAAAATTGTGTTTACAAATCACACAGATATGACAGGTTTATGAAAATCGTGCTGTTATTTGATATTCCAAAGTAGTCTTTCTTTGAATCTCCGTACATATTACCCAATCCATAGTAATACCGGCCTTCTATATCAAAGCGTCCTACTTTGTTTATATGAAACTCTACTCCCGCTCCCACGATAATACCATAATCAAACTTGTTCTCTATTGGCATATCTTCTTGTTTGACAATAGTGCTCGCTCTTGCATTCACATCATTACTTGCGATATAAGGGGTAGAATAGTTTTTCACTGTTTTCTCAGACAGAGCGAAACCTATCTGCGGTCCCAAGTTTATAAAAGCATTAACACCCTTACGTTCCCTACCCCATGATAGGTGCGCAAAAAACGGTATCTGCAAATATGTCTGGTCTCTTCTGTACTCCTCTGCCACGCCTGTCTCCGCATTAATCACCTTTGAGCCACCGATGGTCTCTATCCTCTCCCGCCATCCTAATTGTGTGACATTAGCTTCCACCTGTACTGCACACAACATCGTGAAGTATTTCTCACAAGTATACCTGCCACGCGCACCTATACTTAGTCCACCATGCATATCCTGCAACACCTTCGGTTGAAAGCCTACTGTATTGAGCGCATATCCACCACCCACACCAAGACTGAACACATTACGATACTCACCTACCTGAGCATAAGAGAGTATCGTTGTCGTCAATAGAATTATCGCTATTAATATTTTCTTCATACTACTCTGTAATTGCCTCTATACCTCCATCTTGCTTATAATGTACCAACATAAAAGACTTGTTTCGGTATCCTCCATTAGGCTGTTTAACGAACTTCAGCGGAGTCTGTACCCATTGTCTGTTGGCAGACAGGAAGAACATTGCATGATCATATCCCATCAACGCAAAACGTGGTTGTGCATACATCATATCTTGGTGAAAACGCCAACGATACTTCTGTTCTATCTCACGCGTTAACGAAGAAGCCTCATTATAATAGAAATGTGTCGGTATAAACGCATTATACTTGGAGAAACGCTCTTTGTTAAGATGCTGATACATCAACCACTCCGTATATCCGAAAAGAGTCACGCTGACATTTTGATTAGCCTGCAGCAATCTGTCAAGTTTATTCATCGCCAAGGTCAATTCCGGAGAACGTCCAGTATTGAGAATTACGAGGTTTGGCTGGGACAAGGAGAAAGACTTTGCAAAAGCGTCATCCGGAGAGTTCAAATTCGTTATATTATATCCGATATTATTAGCCTCCAGCGACTTGCGCAAAGAATATGTAAACGAACCCTTTCTTGACGTTGAATCATTGCAATCCACAAACACCGGATGGCAATTGTTAAAATGGCTGACTATCTGCTGCACCGTCGCAGCATCAAAATCATCCTTTGACTGATATACCTGATATATCATAGGGTTATAGTCCACATCATTGCCGTTTATAGAGAATGGTATTACCATTGTTATATTGTAAGCCCTGCAGAAATCACTTAACTGCCTTACCTGCTTTGTATATAACGGACCGAAAATAACATTACAGGTGTTTGCTCCTTCCTGTAACAATGTTGACCTAATATCTGCCTCCTCTGGCACATTCCACGCATGGATATTCACATTGCGTCCTTCTTGCTTCAATTTCTCCACAGCCATAAGGAACCCTCTGTAATACTCCAGCATACGCCTTCCTTCACCGTTCACATTATGCAACGGCAACATTATCCCGACATTCGTTACCTCTCGTGCTATTTGTGAAAAAGCACATTGTAATGACACAAGACACAGGAGGGCAATACTACATATAAATCTTTTCATATATTATTCCGCAAAATGTTTTTAGCCTACAAAAATATAAAAAAAACTTTGAAAAACAGAATATATTAAAAATAAAATGATTAATTTTGTAAAAAACATATACCCAATGCAGAAAAATATCCTTTATATAACATTTATTCTTTCTCTCCTTTCCCTTAACGTCGTGAAAGCATCCCCCACCCTGTCCATAAGCTTTGACGCTGTATCTAGTGATGACCAGAGCGTTACAGCACAGACACAGTTTGAAGGGTCTGCACCTATCGAGGTTACGTTTCACATGACATTAACAGATGCTGACGACTGGTCATGTGACTATGAATGGAGATTCTGCCACGAGGGCGGGAACTTAGACGAGCCATACATGATAAGATACGACGAGAGCCCTGTCGTTACTTTCTCACAGGCTGGCACAGACAGTATTGCACTGTATGCACATCTAAAAAGGGGAGACGAAGAAGTGTTATTCAAACGCGAATACTGGTCTAGTACAAAACCTCTGACCATAAAAGCGAGTGAGAGCGTTCTTACTTTCCCCAATGCGTTCTCTCCAAACAACGACGGAAAGAATGACTACTATTGCCCTAAAAGTTTCCAGTCTATAACTGAGTTTGATGCAAAGATATTCAACCGTTGGGGACAGAAACTTTACGAATGGAATAATGTCAGAGACAAAGGTTGGGACGGCACCTTTAATGGTAAAGCAGTAAAGCAAGGAACTTATTTCATCTATGTAAAGGCTCGCGGAGCCGACGGCAGGGAATTTACCATTAAAAAAGATGTTAATCTTTTAAGGGACCATAACGCCTACGGAACCACGGTCTCAGAGTAAACTCTTTCTTCAGTATTATACCTAAACCTTGGGTATTCAGTGAGTTCTTAGTGAAATATCTGTCATTCGCCTGGTTATACATTTTTAATGACACATTACCATTAGGAGTCAGCAAATACTGAATATCAAAATCTCCTATAAAATTGGCGTTTTGTGTCATTACATTATTACGATAGCCAAACTGGCCGTTAAAAACAAGTCTGTTATTAAGCATTCTTCCGCTTAATGTTCCTTCATACTCAGCATTGCTTAATCCGTCAGTACCAGTAGCTATATTCGTGCCAAAAGACCAATTATTATTTCGTATCAAGTTGTTTATAACCTGATTAAGCTGTTGCGAGAATGTACCACTCAAGAAACTCTGCATGGCCAGTGATGTCTGTCCAACATGCTCTTCCGTTTCGTTCAGTCTGCTATCATTTGGATAGAAACGTCCTATAGCTAGCAGATATAGCACTTGCTGATTCATAGACTCGTCACTGTTTATCACAGAATATACCATCTGCCTCATGTCACTTCCAAGCGATGGCAAATCCAGGTTAAAATCTACTACTGGCCTGCCTGCCGTTCCTGTTATATTCATTATACAGTTGACAGGAACATTATTTGCCTTAAACGAACTGCCTATGTTCAAATCTGACAATGATACACTGCTCAACTGATACAGAGCCTTCATTCTAAGACTGGCCTCAAAAGGATCACCTCCGAAGGCTATCAAGCTCCCCTTCTGGAATTGGAAATTCCTGCGCATGATATTCTGTATGGTCATCCTATACAGTCCGTTATCTATATTGTAGTTACCATATATATCAAATGTTCCTTTATTATAGTAACTTATCCTCAAATCACCACTTCCAAACAAGTCAATATAATCACCCGTCAGTGCATCCATAAACAGATGCAGGCGAGCCTCAGGAGTAGCCGTCACAATGAAATTCATACGTATGTTCGTACTTTGCTCCGCTATATTGTTTTTGTCCTCGTCCATCTCATGCCCGGTGTCTGCATGCAATACGGAATCCCCCTTCTCACTCGCACTACCCCATGTTATAAAGTCTTGCGATATTATGGCATCAGGCGATGTCGTATTATACATAATATAACTGCCATCCAAAGTCGTAGCCCTTGCATTGATATTCAAGACATTTCCCTTGCCGTGTATTCCAACATTACCTTTTATTACAGCTCTTCCACAGAAAGAGTTACCGTCAAACGTAGGGATATCATACGCTAACAACCTGTCAGTCCTTGCAAGTATATCATACGACATTTTACCCAGATTCTTATGGTGTATTCCGCCTGACACAAAAGCCTCGTTGCCATATATGTCACGTATAGGAGCATCATTGAATACTATATCACCTGGTATCAACCTTACTGTATCTGACGGCAACACATACTTGCAGTTTGTACTTGTGACTGTAAGTTGACCATGCGCTACTATTTCTCCCAACAGTTCCAATTCACCGAGGTCACCGCTCAACGTAACATCCCCGTCACCATACAAATCTACGTCTTTCAAAAAAGACTTACAAAAATCCTGCATAAACTCAAGCCGCGTATTCCTTGCCTTGATGTTCAGTCCTATATTGTTGCGCTGCGGTGATATAAAACCATCAATAATTGTCCTGCCATTGATATCCGTATCTTCCGCCACGGCATCTATGTCTATTTGTTGCGAGTCATTGCTATATATCGCATCAGCATACAAAGTTCCCATTCTGCCATTTTGGAACAAGAAATCACTTACATCAAGATGTGCCCGTGCATTCATATCACCTAACAAGCCGTACGCCACAGCCCTGCCACTTGCCTTTCCGCCAAACTCTACAGATGTAAAGTTTACAAGCCCTAGTATATAACTTACGTTGATATTCTTGAGATCTGCCACAATGGAATCTTGCTCCGATTTAGAGATTGTGCCGTTGACATATACATGCTGTGACGCATTACCTATATTCAGGTTGTCTATAGTCAGGACATTGTCTGTGTAAGCTATGCTTTTGGACGTGATATTAAACACCGTATCCCCCACCTCAAAAGAAGAGTGCGGGATGCTTACCTCAAAAGCGTTTCCTGTAGGTGTATGATGGAAGTGCGTATGCGTGTTAAGAGTTCCACAAAATTTGCTTTGACGCATATTGTTCCATGTCAGCGTACTGAGCAAGTGATTCTCACTTGCCTGACATTCGAGGTTTAATTTAGTTGCGCCATTAATCTCTTGAAGATTGGTAGTTAGTGAACCGTTAAGACTGTTTGCTGGTGTCCACAGACTAAATTGTGTGTCGTTAAGTTGTGTGCCGTTTATATTTATGGATGGCAAATCAAGTTTAATATTGGCAAACTGCTCATTATCATTAACCACTCCTCTGATGGTAAGCGGCTTAGGCATCTCCATGTCAACTCCTGTGAGTTGCCTGATGAACTGCAAGTCGCTGACTGTAGCATTTATGCTATAGTTATTGTGCGTTTTCCTGAATGGGGGTAGTCCCGGTACTGATGGCAGGTGTGTGATAACAAGATTTGTTATAGATTGCGGCAATGTGGTAAGTTGGATATCTCCCTCCATATTCACATCTGCGAAATCAGTGTGCAGGCTTACCATACGGCGCTCGTTTTGTGCTCCATCCACGGTTAGTGTTACATTGTTTAGCCTTGCATTCTGCTTTGCCAAGTACAGGTCTTTTATTTCCACAGTACCTTCTATATCGTCAACAGTACGTGTACGCGTCGTTGCATCCAGCTCTGCAGTAAAGCTTATATTAGGGTCATTGACTCCGATATTACCTTTGAACTCATTGTTGGCGAATGTGCCGTCAATGTCAATGTTAGTATATTTCTGGCTATCGTATGTTACCTCCTTTATGTGCCCCTTAGCATTCATCGCCGCTATCTGCCTACCGTCAAGCAAACTACCACTAATGCTCAGGTCACACCTCAACATTCCGAGAGTGTTGTCGTTTAGAATCTGTGCCAAATTTAGGCCATCGGTGTTGATATCAGCCTTTATCTCTGCCAGTCGGCTGTTGCTTTTTTCGTATGCAGCATTAATCCTTGCAGCACCAGCCTTGCTTGTCTCCATGTCGGCATTAACCTTATAGATACCTTCCTTGCACACATGTGCATCCCCCTTGACACCAACATCCCCCAAATGTAATATTTGCTCAGGCAGCGACGCTTCTGTTGACATGGCAGCAAGTATACCTTCAGACACAAACAAACGTCTGACTTTAATATCAGAACAGTGGTTACTGAACAGTTGTGTTGTTTTTACAGACGCGTCAAGTGATATACTGGCAGCGTTCTTATCTTTTAAGTTAATATCGGCATATAGATTCTCTTCACTTAAACCTGCATCTGCATCAAGCATCATTGTTGGTAGCACCTTTACAAGTTTTTGTCCTAATAACGGTGCGAAATCCTTTGCAGATATAGATGAAGCGTGTATCTTTCCGTTGGCCTTCAGTGACTTCTTGTCAATGTCGCCACCTATGGTACAGAATGATGCCGCAAGTTTATCTATTTCCACATTGGTCTCCGGCATAACCAAGGCGAAGTCTTTTATCTCCAACGTATGATTATTGCCGTTGGCAGAATACTGCAGGTCTGTTGTCAGATTATTGAGACGCAGTCCGCTTGCTTCCGTCAGTGACAGTTTCTTGATGCTTGCATTAACCTCATTATCCGTAATGTGGTTAATGATGATGTGTGACGAAATTCTTGACAGGTCTATATGGTGCTGTGACAATCGCCCCTTCACCTTCGGTATGTCTAGTCTGTCGTATTTCAGAGCACCATTTCTTATTATCAGGGATGCTATGTGTAGGTCAAGCGGTGTCTTCTCACTGCTTTCTGACGACAGGGAATCTATGAGAAACTGACAGTTAAGCGGTGATGTTGCATCCTTCTGGTATAGATGCACTCTTGTTCCAAACAACTGCGCCGACGATATGGAAATCTTACCGTCAAGCAATGGCAGCAGTTCTATGGCAACCGATATTCTGCCAGCTTTCAGCAACTGCTGCTTCTCCTGGTCGTATATCAGCACATCGTCTATTATCACACGGTTAAACAGGCGCAAGTCAACCATGCCAATCTCCACATCGCTCCCTATCTTGCTTTCAAGTGCACTCTCTATGGTGTCTGCCACGTATGCCTGTACTGCAGGAGTGCGCAGCAACACAAACCCTAGCATATATAGTGTTGCCAGAGCCGTTATTACAAAATAGAGAATATATTTGAAAACCTTTTTCAATAAAGTGTTGTTTTTCGGAATGTATGGTCGCGCCTGGTATGAGCATCACTCTGAAAAGATGCGTGAACCTACCCTGACGTGGTTTGATCCACACTTCTGTGCAAGCAGGTAGTCATGGCTCATGCCGTAAGACTTGACAGAGAAGGCTTCGTCGTTGGCAAAATACTGTGCCTTTATCTCATTATAGAAGTCGTTGGCAGCAAGGAACTCTTTCTTTATCTTTTCCTCGTCATCGGTGTTGCTCGCCATCATCATTATGCCACATATCCTCACGTGGCTCATGTTCTTCCATTCGCCTTCCTTCAGCATAGCCCTGCACTCATCCAGTGTCATGCCGCTCTTGGTCTCTTCTTGTGCAAGGTGCAGCTCCAGCAGTATGTCTATCACCCTGTTGCATTTCTCTGCCTGCTTCTCTATCTCCTTCATCAGTTTCAGTGAGTCCACTGCCTCAATCATGGTGATGTATGGAGCAATGTACTTCACCTTGTTGGTCTGCAGATGACCAATGAAATGCCACTGTATGTCTTTCGGCAATGTATCATACTTCACGCGCAGTTCCTGCTCGCGACTTTCTCCGAAGATGCGCTGCCCTTCAGCGTAAGCCGCCTCCACAGCCTCTACAGGGTGGTATTTACTTACGGCAACGAGGCACACGCCGTCCTTCAGGCTGGCGCGTACCTCATTAAGATTATCCTTTATCATATCCACTATGAATATAATTTGTTATGCTTCTATGTTCTCTCCTCCGGCCTGCAACTCTGCATTCATTGCATCCTCGTATTCAGGCCTGTCGTCCTCCACTACTTTGTTAACATGCTTTGTACCGTCATGCTCAAACACATCCATCAGCGCTGTCTCTGTCATTGCAGCCAACTTCCAGTCTTGCATACCGGTATTCATCACCTCTTCGATGTTCTTCACCGCATTCTGCAGTGTATTGCTCTGCACCAGGTAGTTCACTGCCGACAGTTTTTCCTTGCCGCTCTTCTCATCGATGATGATGAACTGCAGCTTCACCTTGTACCACTTGTCATCATTCGGATTGTCACTGAAGAACACTTCCTTGTAAGAAGCCTTCTTAATGTCGGTTATCACGAAGTCGCCTGTCATGTAAGCCCTCATCTCCTCTGTTATTGTTTGCTCCGCTTCTGTGAAGTTAATGGCATCGACCACGTAGGCCTCGGTAGTCTTCTTCTGCATACCGTCCTCCATCATCTTCTCATAACGGATTTTGGTCTCAAACCATTCTGCTGTTCTTGATCTCATAGTCTTTGGTTGATTGTGTTTCTTGTGTTTTCGTAAATTTACGCAAAGTTACAAAAAATATATGAAACATCCTAAACATTTCATTATTTAATTATACACCCACATTGTCTTCTTTTTTCCTCCACACTCGCTTACACACGAAACTCAAGTCTGTCAACAGACATATTTTGAGGACTTATTTTTGTAGTTATAAAAAAAATAGGTACCTTTGTATAAGGTTTATACGAAAAGAAACTGATACGATATGAAAAAGAAACTGATTGCCGTTAAGAACTGGCTCGTATTATTGCTTGGAGTCCTTTTGGTGGTAAGGGTATATATGATGTTGCTTTCCTACAAGGAGGGTATGCCAGGCTTATGGTATTACATGTTCAGGCAGACTGTCTATACGGTATCTTGGTTGTCGTTGCTTGTGTTTTTCATGAACCACGGACAGAAAAGCAACGCTTTGCTGGAAATATATTTGAAAAAGATGAAGAAAATAGCTTTTTGGACAATGGTAATCAGTGCCATAAGAGTACTGGTGAGCCTGAAGTATAATTGGCCTTTACTGTCCTATAAGGTATGGCCGTCAGTCTATAACGTGCTTGAACTGGCAGTGTGGCTGCTAATCACTGCCTTCTTCTATCTCTATTGGCGTAAGATGTCAAAAGCAAAGGAGGTATAGTGTCATTATGATGAGATTGTTCAGTTCGATACTGCTCTTGTGCGCCATGGCATCGTCGCTCTGTGCGGAGAAGCGCACGCTCTACTCTTGGATGTCTGACAAAGGCACGGTTACACAGACTGGCGGCACTATAGTGCAGCATGGCTCCGTAGTAAACCGCATCAACGTGGAGTGTAGCGGATACTACGTTATAGCTTTGCTTGGAAAACGCAAGAACATCAACGACGGTACTTCCGCTGTCGCTGCTACGTATATGGAACTGACACTCGCCGATGGAGAGACATTCCACGCAGGTGACCGCATCACCGTTACCGCCATGCGTAACACCACACAGACCTCTGCCAATGCCACTCTGTATATGCTTTATGGTAACGGGACGGAAGTCTTTGATAACAACGTGTGGAGCAATCTCGGTCTTCTTGAGGAGACATCCATAGGCGGAGGCACCAACGCCAAAGCTGCAGCCACTCTGACTACAGATGATGCCTCTGTGGAAGAACTGCACTATATATCCATGTTCCCAAATACAAATGTTTTCATCGTACCTGATGAGGCTGACGGCTCTTCCACGCTGCGCCTGACGCGCAACGCGAGTGAGTGCTGTCTCTATGTGGTAGCATTGAAGGTGGAGCGTGACGACTCTGCCGACTTTATAACAACGCTAAGTGAAAGCAAAAATAACACCATGCCACAAAAATACATAGGGGGCAACGGAAGATTACACATAGGGAAATATGATGCCGCCGGCAGACTAAACAAATGATGACACCACGTTACAGACTACGTTACAACATAAGGTTTCAACCACTGGGAGATGAATTTATCGGTGTAGCGGTGGGGGCTGATGCCGCAAGGTTTACGGACATGTTGCGACTTAACGAGACGGGGGCACACATAGCACAGTTGCTGGAGCAGCCACACACCATCAACGAGTTGGCTGAGATTTTGGCATCGGAGTATGACGAGCAACTGGACTTGCTGCATGACATCGTAAAAGACACAATCGCCAGTCTGAGCGACATAGTGGAAACAACAAAGGAGACTGAGGAATGAGCAAGGAGGGCGAGAAGATATTTTTTGAACTTATCCGTGCCGCCGTATGGCAGCACGATGCTGAAATCGGCAGCGTAATAACAACGGAGCTATGGCATGAAGTGATACAAGCGCTCAAGGACCATTCCATGCTCGGATTGGTGGCTGACGCCATCATGTCGCTACCTATGCAGAAGCGTCCGCCTGAGACGGAATGCTGCGAGATACGTCGCTATGTGGGAACATTGGTGCAGGAACACTACAAGCAAAACACAGTGATAGCCCAGTTGTTCAATTTATTTTCCACCAACGGCATTGATGCCGTACTGCTGAAAGGACAAGGCATTGCCGCTCTCTACCCCATAGCAAATACACGCAGCATAGGCGACATCGACATTTTCGTAGGAATGGAGCATTTTACTGACGCCATGCGTGTGGCAAGCGATTATTGTGGGGTAACGGATATAATGGCAGTTCCCACTGCCGACAATATACACGGCTCGATGAAGGTGATGCGTCCGTCATGGCTCAAAGGCGTGGAACTGGAAATACACTATAAGGCTGCCGATACCGCCATACAGTCAATAAAAGAGGAATATAACCGCTGGGCTGCGGAAAAGATGCACACAGGACCGTTCCGCATTGTAAACATCGGCGACGCGGAAGTGCGCACTCCGGGAGGTGCATGGGGTGTGGTATATGTATTTGAGCATCTTCTGAAACACCTGCGCTATGAAGGAGTTGGCTACAGGCAGTTTGTGGACTGGATGCTGTGTCTTAATGCCTTGAACGGCGAATATGACGAGCTCGGCGAGCTGTTACGCCGTTTCCGACTGATGAATGCCTGGCAGGTACTTGGCGGAGTGCTTGTATGGCAATTGGGATATGATGCCGCTAAGTTTCCCTTTTGGAACGAGCGCAAGGCGCTACACTCACAAGGACGCAATCTCAGGTATATAACAGACTCTGCCAACCTCGGCTCTGGCACAGCACAGGCGAAGGGATACTACTATATGCGCCCATCACTATTGCGTAAGCTGAAGGCTGTTAAATACTATGCACGCTATATATTGTTTGAGTTTCAGTTGTTTCCACATGACACCATTGGACGTTATTCACACAGACTACAGTCCATGACTAAACGCATATTCATGTAGTTTCATTTTCTTAAACATCAAATCTGTTTCTGAAAACTCTGTATCATCCTGTAAGCTATTGAACCAGGTTTCGGAGTGTTAGGACATTCTCCCGGCAGGAACCAGCCTACATCCGCCAGTTCACCATCCTGCGGCTGAGGCTCTCCGCTCTCCCACTCCGCCGTAAATGCCAGCATCAATTGAGAAGGGAACGGCCAGCTCTGCGTGCCGAAGTACTGTATATTTTTCACCTTGATGCCCGTCTCCTCCATCAGTTCGCGCTTTACGGCTTGTTCTGCCGTCTCGCCAGTCTCCATGAAGCCCGCTATACAGGCATACATATCGTTGTTACGCTGATTATGGCGAGCCAGCAGCATTCTGTCGCCTTTCCTCACCAATACTATCACGCATGGCTCTATGCCTGGAAACACAATCTTACCACACTCGCTGCATACCAGTGCCGACAGCTCTGCATGTGGTTCTAGCCTTGCACCACACCTTGCGCAGTGGCGTGTATCGTTCGTCCAACTCGCCATGCCCTTGGCCCTGAACAACTGTCCGTAGCGCTCTTCGTCCATATCATAGTTGCAGGCATACAGCCTTACGGGCTCAGCGGTGTACTCATCAGGCAGGGGGTTATTGCCTGCCAACAGCCATGTAATGCCTGTCTCCGGCTCACTCCATATCTCACCTCCGCCAGTGCTCTCACGCAGCACCGTCAAGTCATTCATGGTTAATGGTTTCCCGTCTTTTCTTAATATTGTGTCTTTGCCACGAAAAGCGAAGGCCGCTTTCTCTATAGTCTCTATATTTCTTTGCAGCATGGTTGTATTTCTAAATAGCTGTTAGAATGATAAAACGTTGCAAAGATAAATAAAATATTATTGAATTACAAAAATAATAAAGGTTTTTATACGATTTTAGATTGCTACATCCTAGATTCCTTGTTTAGGCAAGTGTCAATGCGTGCCGGTGGTCAGTAATTGCACAGGAATTCTTGAGCCACAAGACTGAGGCATGAACTGGAATTTTCAAAAATGACCAGAAATTATTTGTTATTGAACAATTCATAGAACATTCATGAGAATTTATGTCTTTATTATTACTGTAACAGCCCGGGAATTATTATTTCTGAGCCGATAGGCTCCAAGGATTCTTATAAAGATTCTCCATGGATTTCTGCCCGTCAGGGCAAAAAAGCAATCCCCTGTTTAACACTTTAATAGCTCAAAGGCTATTTTTGTTTACAAAGTGTCAAAATAGGAAGTGCCGTCAATAGACTCAAAATAGAGTTTCTGACGGCACTTTTTATGTTTGTCTGTAGATAAAAACAGCACTTTATTACGTCAAAGCATAGCTTTCACGTCGTGATATGATAGCTTTTAGAGTGTAAAAGCTATGCTTTCACAACGTAAAACGATAGCTTTTACAAGGTAATTCGATAGCTTTTACAACCTAAAAACTATACTTTTATAATTACAAAGAAAAACTATTACTGATTATCAGCAAGTTACGAACGATGAAATTTTGCCCTTTTTTCAGAATAATTTCCCGTCGCTGGATTATATCGCAAGGAAATCGAGGTTGCAAAAATCAAAGTGTAAGGAAAATGACCAAAATAATGACACTTGTTATTTTTAATATTCATTAAGTATGCACACCTACTTAAAACTCTTTTCTCTTTTCTCTTTTCTCTTTTTCATCTTTCAACTTTCATCCTACCACAGATGGTACAGATTAAACAGATTTCTAACTTCAGTAATGAATATATAACCACGGATTTACACAAAATCACACAAATTTCCATCCGGAAGGAATAATTTGTGCAAATTCGCGATAATTCGCGGTTAAACTCTCAATGCTCAGTTTGAAAATTTATTTCTGAGCCGTCAGGCTCCAATGATTTTCAAAAAGATTTTCAATGATTTCTGCCCGCAGGGCAAAAAATAGATTCGTTCCATTCGAGTGATTTGTGTTCAAAAACAAGAAGTATAAATCCGCTTATTTATATAATCCGTTCCATCCGCATAATCCGTGGTCAAAAAATTAAAGTGGTCGTTTTCGTGTATATGTAACTTGTAATGCAGGGTGTATGCCTGTGCTGTGTTCGGTTGTGCTCGTAAACAGTATCTTCGTTCACATTTTTTCGTAATATTCTTTGTTCGTTTCATATTTTTTTCTTAACTTTACCCATGAAAGCAGTTAGTCCATGGGTTGGGCTATGTTTTCAAGACATATTGGTTTGATGCGCATACGGCAATGCCTCGTGAAGGCACCACCGCCATGACATCAAGAAAGGACGTTTACGTACGTTAATCTTCTGTAACTGAAAGTCTGGTAAACTTTTCAAAACTATAAGAAGATAGCGCAATCGGAACGTCCACGTGGGTGATTTTATATCACGACAGCCACCTATTATATTGTTATATAAATAGGTGCTGTACTCGTATATAATATCTCATGACGTGGGCTAACTGGTTGCTTATCCTTATAGTTTGGGTTTTACCAGAGCCTCAGTTACGGGATAAGCGAGAGTACAGCACCCACGTCTTTTTCATTCCCTAAATTTATTATTAACCGCTGAGTATGGGGTGGCTGTAGGCATAAAATGTAATGCTTATGAAAAAGGAAGAAATGATGAAACTACAAAAAGAATTAACTGGAGTAATTGCGAATTTTATTGAAAAACATTGGGATAATCAGGAAAAAGTAGATAGACCAAAATGTGACTTAAAAGTTATAAATGTATCTCAGACAACGATAGAACAAGATTCTTTGAAGCAAGTATCTAATCTATGGACTTTTAAGGGAAGTGTTTTTGTAAAAAACACAGATAAAAGCGAAATTACCATGCAAAGCAGATACTTTATTGTGGGCAGCGCTTCGGTTGAGTTCTATCCTAATAGTTATGAAAAAGAAGTAATGCTCCCAGAAGTAAAGACAATTGTAATCACTCAAATAAAGAAATTGTAATGAAAAAGATTAACTTACAACTATTCCTAATCATACTTATGAGTCTGTTTGGAGCTATATCATTAACATCGTGTAGTAAAGATGCTGTTTCTGAAGGCGTGAAGCCTTCAACTGGCGAGGGAACATCTGAATGGATTGAAGGTACAGAAACCGGGCACAAGTATATTGATCTGGGTTTATCTGTAAAATGGGCAACATGCAATGTAGGTGCAGATAATGCTTGGGATTATGGCAGCTATTTTGGAATATGCGAAGACGAAAAATATGATACAAAGGAGGTATATAATAATCAAGAGAAAGTACCAGTTTATCCACCTTATAAAAGACTTGAGTTGAGCGATGACATTGCACACATTAATTGGAATGGTGCTTGGCGCACGCCAACCCATGAGGAGTGGAGTGAATTAATGCACAATTGTTTCTGGCGTTGGACAACCAACTATAACAATATGGGCGTTTCTGGATATATCGTCTTCAAAGTCAAAAGCAATGCAGATAAAGGTATAATACAATGTGAGGGAGATTATTCAGAGGCTCCTATTGCAACATATAATACTACTGATGCACATATATTTCTACCAGCTGCTGGAAGTAAAAACGGATATGATGGAATTCCTGTAGGCAACTCCGGCCTATATCAGGCTTCAAATTTATATAGTTCTGTATTCGGATGTTTGATTTTTTTTAAGGATATAGTAGATTACAGGTGGGCATCTAATTCGATAGGAGAAATGAGTGTGCGTCCTGTTTGTCCTAAAGGAGGTGATACCAGTATAGCAAGAAATACAGGAGGTACACGTCAGAGGTCTACCAATGGATATGAATATGTTGATCTTGGAACCTCTGCTAGATGGGCTAAATGTAATATTGGCGCAAATCATCCCTACGAATATGGCAATATCTTTGCTTGGGGCGAAACTACACCGAAGAATAGTTATAGTTGGGCAACCTATAAGTTTACAACAGACGATGGCAACACCTTTACGAAATATACAGGAAACGACAAGAACGTACTTGACCATGCAGATGACGCCGCAACTGCAAATTGGGGAGGTGCTTGGCGTATGCCACTAATGAACGACGTGACAGAATTATACGAAATGTGTTATTGGCAATGGACAGATAATTATGATGGAAAGGGAGTGAAAGGCTTCATTATATACAAAGCAAAAAATGATGCGGATAAAGGTATTTACCATGGTGCTGCGCAAAATTGGTGGTATGGTTCTCCGACTTCATCATATGACATACATAGTGATGTCCATATATTTCTGCCTGGGTCAGGAAAATGTTGGGCAGCAACATTATATGGAGAAAGTATTAAAAAAGAATATGCTAACTGTTTGGACCCAGAAAAGGATTTTGCAGATATTGAGGGTAAAGGAAAATACTTAGGTATGCCTGTACGTGCCGTATGTCCTTTTTAATATTTGATAGTTTGCCTAAACAACAAACATAAAAGATAAAGCTATGTAAAAGAGGGTAAATAGTATAAACAGCAAATGTTTTGTACAAAAGCATATAAAACAATTAACGGCTGAGGACATAAGTCTTCAGCCGTTATTGTTTATATTGTTGTCCCAAATATACGGTTGTTAAGATAAGGAAAATTCAAAAAAGGCTATTTGCATTGAACGGGAGTTTTCAGTAATTGTATTCTTTGAGGTTGCTAATGGCATAAAGCGGAATAACATCTACATGACGTTCGGCACCCTCATCTTCTTTGTCATAATAATAGAATTGACCAAAGTTTTCAAGCGATGTGCGGATTGCATTGTGCAATTTGTGCTCACGAAGAAAAATCCATAGGCTTTGCATACCACCTTGGGTGCTGGCTTTTACCTCAACAGGCAATACTTTTCCGTTATGTGCGCAAACGTAATCTATTTCTGCCTGGCTCTTTTTTCCAGTTCGTTCCCAATAGTGTGACTCGGCTTTTACGAAACAGTCACCATACTTGATCATCTCCAGTCCGGCAAACATCTCAGATGCAGCACCTTTGTTTACGAAATCCACTTCATTGGAAGTCAGTATCTCGGCTGCTGGGATGTCGAGCATGGTCTGCATAATCCCTAAGTCAAAGAATAAATACTTGGTGTAGTTAGGATTCTCCTCTGCGCCAAGGGGAAGACCATTAGCTGCCGTGTGAACGACAGGATGAATAAGTCCTGCAAGCGAAAGCAAGTGCAATGCATCCTTTATGGCTGTTGATTTAGTATCGGGGATTGCTTGCGCATATACAAATTTATTTCCAATTTGCAGTGCTACGGAACGTAGAACCTGACGTAGCATGACTGGCGATACGCGCTTTTTGTATTTTGAAAAGTCATCCTGATAAGTGTCAATGATATCATGATGTACATGTGACACTTCGATATAACTTCTTGTCTCTACCCATTCCATTACAGCTGCAGGCATTCCACCAACAAGATAGAAAGAGCGTAACTGGTTTATAAGTTCTGCATGTGCCGCTAAGGGTAATGGAGCATCATGTGTTGCTTTTTTCTTGAAGTCAATAGTAAGGTCAAGTCCTTGCGCCATAAGGAACTCGTCAAACGAGAAAGGGTACATGTAGAGGGAACGTATTCTTCCTACAGCAAATGAGGGCAGTTCTTCCAGAGTGAATTCAAGAAGAGAACCTGCTGCTATAACATGCAATTCCGGATAATCCTCTTTGAAATAGCGCAAAGACATAATAGCTTCCTTTGATGTCTGGATTTCATCAATGAAAAGCAGAGTTTCTCCTGGAATAATAGGCGTAGCAAGTGTACCACTCAGCTTTTCGCAAGTTTTCTTTACATTAATATCTCCTTGGAAAAAGTCACGAAGTGTTGGTTGTTTTTCTAGATTAATTTCAACAAAATACTTGAAAGTTTTGCCTAGTTCTCTTACCGCTGTTGACTTGCCTACCTGACGTGCTCCACGTATAAGTAATGGCTTACGCCTTGGAGCATCCTTCCATTCACGAAGTTGTTCGTCTATGTGTCTTTTGAAATATTCCATAAGAAATTTGTTGCTATTCGTGTGCAAAGTTACAAAGAATTTCCGAAATTCGTATCAAAAAACAATAGAAACTTCCCAAAATTCGGACCAAAATTTAATAGAAACTTCCCAAAATTCGGACCAAAAATCAATAGAAACTTCCCAAAATTCGGACCAAAAACGTATTTGTTATGCAGAAATGCTTACCTGCTTACACCCACGAGGCGGTCGGCTCGGTCAGCATTGCCACGGTAGTAGATGAGGGCGGTGTAAGTGTTTCGGGTTTCGTAGAACGAGCCTTCTGACGGTGGGATGGCTGGGGCGCCATTGGCATCAAGCATGACGTAATGGTAAGAGTAATAACCATACTTCAAAGGGATGACGGCTTCATATTGCTTGTTCTCGACATCATACTCCATAA
>JAEEGF010462988.1_pt1 | contig 23435 bp, 20 predicted proteins | sample 9134171 | NCBI WGS metagenome assembly JAEEGF01 (sample SAMN16246542, study PRJNA631951) | gut metagenome | biome: gut microbiome; feature: rumen; material: AP-attached | host: Bos | place: Iran: Karaj | collected 2018-10
TCGGCCTTCAGCGATGGTTCGTAAACCACACACTCGTCTCCTCTGGACTTGATCCTCTTCATGATGCCCTGTATGGCTGACTGCCTGAAGTTGTCGCTTCCGGCCTTCATGGTCAGGCGGTATACGCCGACTTTCTTGGGGCGAAGGGCCCAGATGCGGTCTGCGATGAAGTCTTTTCTCGTCCTGTTGGCATCCACGATGGCGGTTATAAGGTTGTTGGGCACGTCCTCGTAGTTGGCCAAAAGCTGTTTAGTATCCTTGGGCAGGCAGTAACCACCGTATCCAAAGGATGGATTGTTGTAAAAAGTGCCAACCCTCGGGTCGAGGCAGACGCCTTCTATGATATTCCTGGTGTTCAGGCCTCTCATCTCTGCGTAGGTATCAAGTTCGTTGAAAAAAGATACTCTCAGAGCCAGATAGGTGTTGGCGAAGAGCTTGACGGACTCTGCTTCTGTGCTGTCCATGAAAAGGACATCGATGTTCTCTTTTATCGCGCCCTGCTTGAGAAGGTCGGCGAAGATGTGTGCCTTCTCCTCTGCTTCCTTGCTGTCTGTGTCGTAACCCACGATGATGCGGGACGGATACAGGTTATCGTAAAGAGCATGCCCCTCTCTGAGGAATTCTGGAGAGAACATGATGTGATCAGTATTGTAGGTCTCCCGCAGCTCCTTTGTGTAGCCAACAGGGATTGTTGACTTGATGACTATGAAGGCGTCAGGGTTCTCTTTTCTCACCTGATCCACTACGCTGACAACTGATGATGTATCGAAGTAATTGAGCTTCTCGTCGTAGTTGGTGGGGGTTGAGATGATGACGAAATCTGCGTCTTTATAGGCTGCGGAGGCGTCGGTGGTAGCTTCGAGGTCAAGATCTTTCCCCTCCAGGTAGTCCTGGATCTCTTTGTCCACGATTGGGGACCTGCGGTTGTTGATCATTTCGACCTTGTCCGGTACTATGTCGACAGCTTTGACGGTGTTGTGCTGGGACAGGAGGATTGAGTTAGAAAGACCTACGTAGCCGGTTCCTACTACTGATATTTTCATACGGTTATTCCTCTTTCTTTTCCTTAAGATATTTAACATATCGGCGACGTGATTTTATCACAATATTATAAGAACATCTATAGCTATTTTAAATCAATCTATGCTTTATTGGATTTTGAGTCAGTGGGGGCGTTACAGATTGAGTCACTGGGGACGTTACAGTTTGACTCACTCTTCAAGAGCGAGTCAAACTGTAACGTCCCCAGTGACTCAATCTGTAACGTCCCCATTGACTCTTATAATAATCAGCAGCTGACGTTGAGTAGCTGGGCTCTGCCGTGGAGGCGGAGTTTGACGGAATTTGCCGGGACAAAGATGCAGTCGCCCTTGAAGAAGGGAATGTCTGTGTCTTCACCCAGAAGGACGCCGCAACCGTCTACGCAAAGCAGCGCGTGGAAGCTGTTGTCACCGGTCTGGAATTCAGGCATTTTGCGGCCTTCGGTGTTAAGGAGGACTCGCTCCACCTGGAAGTATTTACATCTGGTGAGGAGCTCGCTGGCGGCTCCGTTCTCATATTTCAAGACACGCATGGGCTGGCGGGGAGTCATGCTGCTCTTTAAGTTGGCGACCTTCAGGGCTTTGTCAACGTGCAGTGGCCTGGGGTTGCCGCTTTTATCGGTTCTGTTGTAGTCGTAAAGCCTGTAGGTCAGGTTGCTGCTCTCCTGGATCTCGGCAATGAGGCAGCCGGCGCCGATGGCGTGGACTGTGCCGGATTCTATGTAAAAGAGATCATTCTTTTTGACAGGTACGAAATTGAGCATCTTATCAACCGTGCCGTCCGAGATGGCATTTCTGACTTCATCCTCTTTTACATTGCGGCTGAATCCGTAGATCAGACCTGCACCGGGCCTGGCGTCGAGGATGTACCACATCTCGGTCTTTCCCAGGGACCCGTTCTCATGGATCCTGGCATACTCATCGTCCGGGTGGACCTGGACGCTGAGGTCGCTCTTGGCGTCGATGAGCTTGATGAGAATTGGAAACTGGCCGTCTGCGACTGCGGCCGCATGGGTTCCCATATATTCGGGGTGGGACTTAAGAACCCGCGAAAGAGGCTCACCGTTTAAGGTTGTGGACTCGCCATCCGGGTGCGTTGAGCAGACCCAGGCTTCCGCAAAAGGATCAATATCCACCCCCAGATTAAAGTCATCGTTGAGTCTGCTGCCGCCCCAGAGGTAATCCTTGGCCGCAGGTTTTAATAGAAATGGTTTATACATGTTTATACGTGATTTCCTTGTTACATTTCATATTTCTTTTTATCATCTGCACTGATCTCGCTGCCGATCTGAACCTCGATGAGCTTGAGGCCCTGGTCTCCTGCGATGACGGTGTGCTTGCAGCCTGCTGACATGGTGATGACGTCGCCGGGCTTGATGAGCTGTTCCATGCCGTCGACGATGGTCTTGCCAGTGCCTTCGATGACATTCCATATCTCGTCGCGGTGCTCATGGCTGTGGTAGTTCATCTTATGGCCGGGGTTCAGGGTCACCTTGACGGTCATGCTGCCGTCCTCCACGTCCATAACGCGGTAGCTCCCCCAGGACTTCTCAGCGAACATGATCTGCTGGTCGATGGCGTCCACGTAGGGCTTGATGTAGGAGCTCTGCTCCTTGTCGGATACCAGGATGCCCTCCGGAGATGCACTTATGACGATGTCCTTAAGACCCATGGCAAGAATCGGAATTCCAAGTTCATTAATTATATGTACATTCTCGCATTTTTCGTTGAGGCGGCCGTCGCCGATGACGGGCTCGGTCATGGCCTCGGTCAGGGTGTTCCAGGTGCCCAGATCCTTCCACTCTCCCGAGTACTTCAGGACCTCTATGCTGGTCTCATGCTCTACTACGGCGTAGTCAAAAGAGATTTTCCTGAGGTCTTTGTAACCTGAAAAGAGGTCTGAGTACGAAGCGGTCCCCAGCAGGTCTTTTGCCTTATCAAGCACATATGACAGTTTGTATGCGAAGACTCCGCCGTTCCACAGCGCGCCCTGGCTGATATATTCGGCAGCCTTGTCGGCGGTGGGTTTCTCGGTAAAGGTGTAGGAGCCGTCGGGGCCGGGCTTGATGTAGCCGTACTTCTCTGATGGATAGGTAGGCTCGATGCCCATGAGGACGAGGTTCCTGTCGCCCTTCTGGGCCGTCTCATACAGGGTGTTGACGCACTCGAAATATGACGCATCAACGTAGGGGTCAACCGGGCAGACCACTACTGCCTCGTCGGCAGGAACGTTCATCACATCATGAAGATATGCCGTTGCCAGTGCTATAGCCGCGAAAGTATCGCGCCGGCAGGGCTCCACGCTGATGCCCACATCCGTGCCCAGCTGGTTATGGATCGATGACACCTGGGACTTGGAGGTTGCTATGGTAACCGTGGCGTCCGGGTCCACTGCCCTGATCTGGCCGTAGATCCTCTGGACCATGGATTCGTAGTCATTGTCATTCTTTTTGAATATCTTGATAAACTGCTTGGAGCGGATGTCGTTGCTCAGGGGCCAGAGACGCTTGCCTGAGCCGCCGCTTAGGAGGATTATGTTCATAACTTTGATCCTTTCTGTTTTACAGGTATGTACTATTTCTATTATATGTAATCGGGAAGTATTGCTCAAGAAAGAAAAAGGCCATATGACATCGTTGAGGGGTGTCACATGGCCTTTTATTGAGGACTGAATAAAGCAATATGCCTGATTCTGTTTTTATATGCCTGCCGATGAAATTGCGCCCAAGTCACAATTACAGCCGTTATCTTTTTCTCAACAACATTTAGAAAAAGAGTTCTGATTTTACAAAGCGGAAGAAGGATACAACATAGCTCTTTCGCCGCTTGATGACAGCGCAGTAAATTCAGATTTTTGCAAATATGTAGTCGAGTTAATATACATCAGAGGATGATGCAGCTTCCGACGGCATATGGTGCATACGATGCTGCTGGCTGCATGGACGCAGCCAGGCGACACATCTGGTGAGGAGACGGATCATTGGGCGGAGCTCGGCATCCGGGACCGGAAACTACCATGTTGAGGATTGGTAGCCTGATTCCCGGCGCCTTACTCCACAACAAAAGCTTTATACAATGCTGCTGACTGCTTGGACGCAGCCAGGCGACACATCTGAGGGGGATACTTCTGTATTTCATTCCCAATTATTTGTTATAGTATGATTTATTAATCCAGGCCATGCCTCTTTAAAAGAGCTAATGGCTCCGGCTATAAAATCTCTTGCAGCCGCCATATCAGCGGCAACGAATGACACTATACTAAAAGCAGAATTATATTGCAAGCATTTTTTTCGATTTTTTATTAAAAAGTTAAGACTTTTTTAATAATTTTTTAAGGTGCTTTTTAAAAATTAAAACATAATTTCAAAAGTGCTGCGGTAACAAGGACGTGAAAGATCGCCAAAGCAGGCATGGTTACTGGATTTGCAGGACTTTCAATGGTTGTGGCGGGCATGTTGGCGCTTTCAAGCAGGTGGTTACGATGATATAGGATGAAATTATGGCTAATGTATACGGCAAGGTTAGAATTTTTTGTATTTTGCGTTTCTTGTTTTTGCTTTTTGTGTTTTTGCGTTTTTTATTTGCATTGTTTGCATTATAATAGTTTTCAATTGACTCAATCTTTGTCATTGACAAATTGGCAGCACCGATGACACACCCACATAAGAATGAGATAATTATTATGACAACTATCTCTGCTATCATAAAAAGGAGGGCTATGTATTATGTTGGGTGTTGCACTTATTATTCTTGGAATTGTTTTCCTGTTCGTTGCTCTGTACACTCTTTTGATAAAAATACCTAAGAGCAGGGCTCAGACAGAGAGACGGACCGGTAAAACCAAAGGACGGGTTGCCGAGGTTCATGTAAAGACTTACGAGACAAAGAGAAGCCACGGTGCGGGGTATCGCCAGACCCATACGTACAAGGCTGATTTTGCTTACAATGTGGGCGGTACGGAATATATGATAAAGGGTGTTCCGGTTACGCCTGCGCCGAACGAGGGCGATGAGGTGGATATTTCTTATAATCCGGACAATCCATCGGATGCTCATGCTGATAAGTATTTTGCTACTGCAAGCGCCAATAAGACCGGTGGGCTGATCATTCTTGGGATATCGGTTGCTATGATTGCTTTGGGCGCTGTGATGACTATGCTGGTTAAGTAACAGTTGCCAGGCGACTCATCGTATGATATGTAAACAGTTTCTAATGATATCAAAAAGGCCACATGACAGTCATCGGACTTGCCATGTGGTCTCTTTAATTTGGTTCAGTTAGTGGCAGGAGCAATCGATGTCATACATCTGCCTGGTACGATTCGCGGAAATAGACCGGACCAGTTTTAGGTGATGACGTTACAGATGAGCATACTCCTGTGTGGCTTCGGCTTCCTTGTATCTGTAATATGTACGATCACGATACTTCATCATGGGATGAACCGGGCCATTTTACGCCGATGCCATTCCGGACAGGTTTACTCCTGTGCGGTGAAGTCATCCTTGCCTACACTGCAGAGCGGGCAGGTGAAATCAGCGGGGAGGTCCTCCCACTTTGTTCCGGCTGCTATCCCGTTATCAGGATCGCCTGTTGCCTCATCATAGATGTAACCACATACGTTGCATACATACTTCATAGTCTTGATCTCCTTTCATTGATCATCTTCTTAAGAATCTCATTCCAGTGCCGTCAATTCTAACTGCTCCGGGTTCTAATGCGAACTTCCTCTTGCAGTCGGCACAGTACTTCCCTGATTGAATTGAAATACCACAGTACTTGCATGTAAGGCCCTGGTTGTTCTGGCCCTTTATGGTAATTCTGTCGTCTTTGACGAGCTTTGCTATGAATTTCATTGAAACGCCGGTGCCGCCGGCTATCTCCTCTTCCCCGGCTCCCGGATTCTCTGCCAGAAAAGCCTTGACCTTCTCATAGTCCTCATCATCCTTCTTGGTGCAGCTTGGGCACAAAACATCACCGCTCCCCTTATATTGGAAGATCATGTTGCAGTTATCGCAGATTTTAAACTCCATTGAAGCCCCCCCTTCTGTTCATATGCAAAGCTAAAAGATTTATTTCTATTATAATGGTTTATGGTTATTTTTCCAGTATTTTTGGAGGCTTTTGAGGTCTTTTGAGCACACTGAAAGCATTGCAGATTTGGAAGCTGAGAATTATAAGAGAATATTACATCTTTTTCAGAAATCAATATACCCTTACATATTGGATCTGACCGAGGCGATAACAAAAAATCGAAATAACGCACAAAAATTACGCCTGCATTTTCTATTTTAATGATTTATACGTAAGTCATTTTTATACTTACCCCTGAAAATGAGAAATTTCAATTTGAGCGGAAGATTTTGAATAATCAGAAGTTATGAAGCAGACTTGATTACCCCTTTTTTAGCAAACACTAAATATCACACGTAAATGAAAGAGGAATAGTCTGAATACTCAAGTAATTGTTTTTATATCAGAATCAATAACAAACCACCACTTCCGCTAAATCCATGCAAAACAGATTTTAGGGGTAATCACAAAATTGCCTTACCCCTCATATAGGTTTTTCTCATAAATACGGGAAAATTGTGCGTGTAATATAGTGAATTAATTATCAGTAGAGGGGCGTCACTCATTACATTCGGAATTAAAAAAACTGCAGATTGGTTTTGCCTGGAATTCTGCAAGTCACTTCATTAAATCGATCACTTTATGAAGGATTCAGTTTTAGCAGACTGTACAGTAATGAGCCATACCAATTATACTGTGACTGTTACTGGCAATTTCACAATTAGCACTGGTACAATTAATGCTACTCTAAGAGTAGACACGAATCGGTAGAAAAATGATGTAGGATTTACTATCATTGTTAGCATGAGGGAAATGGAATAAGCTTTTGCTAAGTTGTTCCTGGATTCTGATCCTGAGGCAATACTTAGTCACCCGTTAGGGCTCGCCCTTGACGGGTTCTGATGGAAACGCTATACTGCCAGCCCGCGCTATCCGAAGATAAAATAACCATATTTCAAGTTATGGGAGTCCGGAATGGAGGACACATCCACAACATTTATGACAGTGGACAATCCGCATTTTGAACTTAACTAAAGACCGGATCCTGAATATTAATTCTTTACAATCTATTATAGGAAGCTTATCCTTATTCAATGGTTCATCAATAATGCCGATGTGCGTAAATGAATGAATCATTGTATGATGTAATAATTAGTAAATACCATACCTTCATATGAAATTAGTAAGTTCCACGCCATGCTTCCTGAAGGTGGAATTTAGTATTACAATTTACTTTTCTAACACTAATGAAGCTTTTTTCTGAAAAGTTGTTGACATTCTTATAGCAATCATTATATAATGACTATTGCGTTACGACTCAAGGCAATATCTTGAGCAACGGGGTGTGGCTCAGCTTGGCTAGAGCACCTGCTTTGGGAGCAGGGGGTCGCAGGTTCGAATCCTGTCACCCCGACGAGCAGAGTGCCTGTTGGATACTTATTTGGCACGAGCCATGGAAGTACCTGATACATTATTCTTCAGGTCAGCATTCCGATTTTGCACTTTTATGTGCGGGTGTAGTTCAATGGTAGAACACCAGCCTTCCAAGCTGGACACGTGGGTTCGATTCCCATCACCCGCTTGAGCAGAGCACTTTGCGAGGTATTTTCGAGCTTAGTGCGAGCCATGGGTGAACACTTGGCGAGGTTTTTTCGAGCATAGTGAGAATCCCAAGAGCAGAGCACTTAGCGAGGTATTTTCAAGCTTAGTGCGAGCCATGGGTGAACACTTGGCGAGGTTTTTTCGAGCATAGTGAGAATCCCAAGAGCAGAGCACTTAGCAGGAATCTTTCGAGCTTAGTGCGAGCCAATTTTATGTGTCCGTAGCTCAGCTGGATAGAGCAACGGCCTTCTAAGCCGTGGGTCGGGGGTTCGAATCCCTTCGGGCACACTTAAGGGAACGCACATTATTGTGCGTCTCCCAATTTTTCTTTATATGGTGGCTATAGCGTAGTTGGTTAACGCGCCAGATTGTGGTTCTGGAGACCGAGGGTTCGAGTCCCTCTAGCCACCCTGAGCAAAGCACTTGACGAGCTTCTTTATAAGTCCGGTGTTAGCAACGGGTGATCACCGCACAAATCCGGTGAGGCTCCCACAGTCAGTAGTTTTGTGATAATGGGCTATCGCCAAGCGGTAAGGCACAGCACTTTGACTGCTGCATACGACGGTTCGAATCCGGCTAGCCCAGCTCGGCTAAGAGAATCAGGGCCGTACAATTTATTATATGGGATATTAGCTCAGGTGGTAGAGCACTTGACTTTTAATCAAGTTGTCGGGGGTTCGAATCCCCCATGTCTCATTAAAAAGAGTTGTGAAAAAATGAGTGATCATTTATTCACAACTCTTTTTCTTTACTGCTACTATCCATTCCCAGACACGCAGTGCCAGATCAAAACATCGCCCCATGAACTTCCCGGGATTTATCTACTGCTTCGTCTGATCCTTCTTAGACAGCATAGGACTTGTTTCCTGTGTCCTTCATCTTCAGTCGAGCTGCGCAAGGCAAAAAAGCAATGCATCCCTGAACTTCCTCAGACTTTAATCCACTTATTCGTCTGATCCTGCTTAGTTAGCACCGGACTCGTTTCCTGTGTCCTTCATCTTCAGTCGAGCTGCGCAAGGCAAAAAAGCAATGCATCCCTGAACTTCCTCAGACTTTAAGCCACTTATTCGTCTGATCATGCTTTGACAGCACCGGACTCGTTTCTTGTGTCCTCCATCCTCAATCTCGCAGCGCAAGATAAAAAAGCACTGCGTCCCTGAACTTTCTGGGATTTAACCCGCTGCTTTGGCTGATCCTGTTCAGGCGCTGCTGTACAGTATTTTTATGTAGGAACAGTTCTTCAGCGGTGGCGGCAAGCGACATGTCTTTTTCATAATAGATCTCAAGAAATCTCCTATCCTCTTCAGAAAGAGTGGAAAGCACCTTGTCAGAGAATTCCGTAAATTGCTGCCTTGAAATACCGGAAAAGAGAATTTCCAAGGTCAGGGTATCGAAGTTGACGTAGGAAAGCTCCTTATCTCTGATTGTCTTCAGCGCATGCTCTGCGCTTTGGTAGGATTCGTTACATTTAAAAATTTCAACAGCCTTCCCGATTGCTGTCTTCACAATCTCCCCGTGCTTTTCGGCGAAACGAGTAAACATATATTCCTTTTTAGCAAACTCTTCCTCTTCCACCAGGCCGACAAAGAGTTTTGGATAGTTATAGACATACAGTCCATTTTTTATTGAACTGAACAAAGTCTCCACCTGCTGCTCCAGCAAAGAGATATTCACCGGATTATAGCGGCTATTGACTTCAATCTGCACCATTCGGTAGTTTTGCTCCGGAGCGACATTAAACTCGCGGAAGCATTCTCTCAGATAGTCCATGTTCTCGAATTCACTGTAGATCAGCGAGCGGATCATGTACTGCTTCTTTTCATCCGATGTACGATGGGCGGCGTTCAGCTCCTGTTCATGCAGGAGCAGGCTGGCGATTCGTTCAGCCAGCTTGGCAAAGCGCCGTACTTCAGATGGTTCGCCGGAAATACCGACCACGGCGATCACACGCATATGGTGGAACACCGGGATATTGATTCCCTTATGGGTTCCCTGGAATTGCTCATCCGATGCCACTTCGATGGTTTCGCCGGTGCGTGCAGACTCTCTTCCGATGTCATGGTATGTGTTCAGACGGTCCGGATCGCTGGAGGCGTAGATCATTCCATTGGTATTGATGAAGTTGACATGATAACCGCAGACAGCATGGATATTATCGACAATCTGCTGCGCAAGATTTCTGGAAATTGATGTGATCATGAAAGAACCTCCGAGCCAGTGTGCTTACTCGTTCATAATTAATCACATTGCGCCGGACGTGGATTTATTTGCAATGATAAAAATCTAAGGCAATGTGGGTGCTGTCATGATTTATTTCCAAAATAAACGGGTTCATAGACAAACATTGGGCTTAAATACAAATGAGTCAGCACGCTAGTAGTCCGTTATTCAAATAGTCATACCGGTTGTATCAGCGCAAATTGTGAAATAACCTGAAAAGTCACAATAAAATTGGTATAGCTATTTATTGTACGGTCAGCTAGTAAACCATGCAGTAATCAGAATCATGTTACACATAACATATATTATTCAATATTTAAATAATAATTGTCATCAATAACATATCATAATGAATTTCTTTTGTCTATAATACATTCATGAACTACCATCACCGATACATCATCGGAAATGGTTTCAGCCATGCCTAATGGCATCGACCAGGCACGTTCACAGTGCCTCTACTCCCTCGGGCAAGGCCCTTGGGCATACTTTCGGTTTAGTGTGGCTATATGCCTTGGAATATGTTTTCCTTGCACATTTTATGTACCGAAGGCTTTTGTTAGTATTTCTCGGTACAACCCTATACATGCAGTTGTCAATGTTCCATTGCATATATTATACCGCAAACTAATGTTCGACACAAGCGATTCATCCCTCACTAACACGTCAGAAAGGGTTTTCTCGCTATATTTATATAACGAAGCAAAACCTTAACAGCAAATCATAAAAAAGGAGAAAAGAGTTATGAAGGTTGTAACAGCAATAGATTCTTTTAAAGGAAGCATGACATCCATCGAGGCCGGTTATGCTGTGGCTGAGGGCTTTAAAAGAGCTGATCATACCGTGGAAGTAGCTGTCCGCCCGCTGGCTGATGGCGGCGAAGGAACTGTGGAAGCACTGATTGAGGGAATGAATGGCGAAAGACATGAGGTCGTTGTGACAGGTCCTTTGGGAAGTCCGGTAAGCTGTGCTTACGGCATTATCCGTGAGACTATGACGGCAGTGGTAGAAATGAGCGGCGCGGCAGGCATAACTCTGGTGGCAAGAAAAGACTTAAACCCTTTAGATGCGACAACCTATGGCGTCGGGGAAGTCATAAAAGATGCGATCAGTAAGGGCTGCAGGCGTTTCATCGTGGGTATTGGCGGAAGCGCCACAAATGACGGTGGTGTCGGAATGCTGCAGGCGCTGGGCTACGGATTTCTGGATAAGGCCGGGAGGCAGATTCCTTTCGGCGCCAAGGGCCTTAAGGAGCTTGAAACCATCACTGATACCTATGTGATCCCGGAGCTTAAGGACTGCGAGTTCATGGTGGCCTGTGATGTTACAAATCCGCTCTGCGGAACCGAGGGCTGCAGTGCGGTGTACGGTCCTCAGAAAGGTGCAACTCCTTCCATGATCATGGATATGGATAAATGGCTCGGCTATTACGCCGCAGCTTCGCGTGAAAAATATCCCCAGGCAGATCCGAAGTATCCCGGCACAGGTGCTGCCGGTGGTCTTGGGTTCGCTTTTTTAACCTATACCAATGCAAAACTGCAATCCGGGATCAATATCGTACTTGAAGAGACAAGGCTGGAGGATTATATCAAAGAAGCCGATCTGGTAGTGACCGGAGAAGGCATGCTGGATTTCCAGACAGCCATGGGGAAGGCACCTGTTGGTGTGGCGAAGCTGGCAAAAAAATACGGCAAGCCCGTGATCGCCTTTGCAGGCGGAGTGACAGAGCAGGCTGTGGAATGCAACCGCAGCGGTATCGATGCATTCTTTCCCATCGTGAGGGGTGTGACCACACTCGATGAAGCCATGGATAATACTAATGCCAAAAACAATCTTGCTGCTGCCGCTGAACAGGTGAAGCGACTCATGCTCATCAATATAGGAGGAAAGAGCCATGTATGATTTTTCAACCATCGGTGCAATTATCGGTATGGCAATTGCCATTATACTTATTATAAAAAAATTTCATCCTGCTTACAGTCTGATCCTTGGTGCTCTTGTCGGAGGCCTTGTGGGATCGGCAGGAAACCTTGGCTTGACGGTAAACACGATGATGACCGGTGCCGGCAGCATGATCACTTCGGTGCTCCGCATCATGACTTCCGGAATCCTGGCTGGTGCTCTGATAAAAACCGGTGCCGCTGAAAAGATTGCTCAGGGAATCGTCGGAAAGCTTGGTGCCAAAAAAGCCCTCTTTGCCGTTGCCGTTGCAACAATGGTGATATGCGCAGTTGGTGTGTTTGTGGATATCTCAGTCATTACTGTAGCGCCTATCGCTCTGGCTATAGGCAAGGAGGCCGGCTACAATAAGCAGTCACTTCTTCTTGCCATGATCGGCGGAGGAAAGGCCGGAAACATTATTTCCCCTAATCCCAACACCATCGCTGTCTCAGAATCTTTTGGTGTGGATCTGACCTCTCTTATGATGAAAAACGCGATTCCTGCAGTCTGTGCACTGATAGTAACTGTTATTCTTGCTAATTTTCTTTCCAAAAAAGAAGGGCTTAAGGTGCTCAAATCCGATCTTGAAAAAGGCGAGGCAAAAGAGCTGCCTTCGTTCCTGACAGCTATCCTGGGACCATTGGTTGTGATCATTCTTTTAGCGCTTCGGCCCATCGCGAATATTACAGTGGATCCTATGATCGCACTTCCTGTCGGCGGTCTTGTTTGCACCATTGCCACAGGTAATATCAAAAAGTTTGGATCTTTTGCTGAATTCGGTCTCGGAAAAGTAACAGGTGTTTCCATTCTGCTACTTGGCACCGGAACAATAGCAGGCATTATCAAAGCATCTGCTCTTCAGCAGGATGTTGTAAATATTCTGAACTTCTTTAATATGCCTGCCTTCCTGCTGGCCCCCATCGCCGGTATCCTGATGGCAGGAGCAACAGCCTCTACCACGGCCGGAGCTACGGTGGCTGCCCAGACTTTCTCTTCAATTCTTACTGCAGAAGGCGTAAATGCCCTGTCTGCCGGCGCCATGATCCATGCCGGAGCGACAGTGATAGATTCTCTGCCCCATGGTTCTTTCTTCCATGCGACAGGCGGTGCAGTCAACATGAACATCTCGGAGAGGATGAAGCTTATAGTATTTGAAGCTTTGGTCGGACTCACAAGTACGGTTGTTGCAGTGCTGATATTTGTAATAACATCTGCAATTTAACACCAGATTATAGTGCCCGTCGAAGGTTACAGCTCTTTTTCATAACACAAGAAATCCTGATCATACATATAGCACTCTCCGACTACATCGAACCCGAAATGTGCATAACAACTGATTGCTTTCTTGTTGTATTTATTCACCAGGAAATGGATGCTCTTGTAGCCGCGCTCTTTCAACACATCCATGCCATGCTGCATCAGCTTCCTGCCAATCCCTCTGCTCTGAACCTCCGGAGATACGGCGACCCGCGCCAGTTCTCCACCTGGGAAAAGAGCTCTGTTCCAGCATTCAAGGCTGTCTACCGCCTCGTCTTCTTCTATGGAAATGGCCGCGATGACCTTGCCGTCCTCCTTTATGATGAACAGGGAATCACGGGACAGATCAAAATCGATGGTTTCATTTGACGGGTAATCTTCATCCCAGGCGCAGAACTCTTTTCCCTTCTGCGCCTGATACAGTTCCATGATCTGCCTGCGGTCGTCTTCTGTTGCGAGAACTATATTGTTCATAGGTTTACTCCTGTCTTTTTTAGTCTCATAGAGAATATTCTACAACAATGGTGTAAAAAAGGAGACTTTTCTTTTGCATATGAGTCCTCAGTGTGACTATTCTTTAGTAGTTACGGGGTTAGAGTCCACTGAGCTCCTTTGCCTGTGCGATAACGTCTTCCATTATTTCTTTTGTCATAGAGCCGGGAATATAGCCAAGAACATCTCCGTCCGGATTGATGATGAAAGTAGTGGGAAAAGCAGTTATGTAATAGCTCTGGGCGAGTGCGCCCGATTCATCAAAGAGGACCGGGAAAGAATAACCATTGTTATCAAGGAATTCTTTTATGCCCTCGATGTCTGTTTCCTGCCCACTTTCAGGGAATGTGCATCCGACAAATGCAACCGATTCGTCCCCAGCTTCCTGATACTCCTCGTATAACTCCTGGATATATGGCAGCTCTGCTCTGCATGGAGGACACCATGTGGCCCAGAAATTCAGGAAAAGAATCTTTCCCCTATAATCTGACAGGTTGTGCGACGTGCCATATTGATCGGTAAGAGCAAATTTCGGTGCCGGAACATATTCTGTATCCTCGGATTCGTCAGTTGGATCCTCATCAGCGTCAGATGGATGACTGTCGGACTGAGTTGCTGAAGGCGTGGATGATGTTTCGGAGTCAGCATTCGGCTGGGGCTCATTTTGAGTTGATGCAGCTGGGTTTGATGGCTCTGAGTCCGCATTCGGCTGGTTCTTGTTTTGATCTTCTACTACTGCACCAGTATGCTCTGACACAGCGTTTGTCCGGCTTTCACTCTGATCTGCTGCCGTATCTAGTGACTCTGGTCCTGCATTTGTCTGTTGCTCATTCTGATCTGCTGCCGTATCCATCTGCTCTGATTCAGCATTTGTCTGTTTCTCATTCTGTCCTGCTGCCGTATCTGGTGACTCGGATCCGGCATTGGGCTGACTTGCTTCCTCAGTCAGGCTATTCTCCACAACAGCCTCATTGGTTTCCGAGCCTATACTGCTTATACTCGACATATATCCCGTAATCCTGTTCATGCTTCCAGTAAGCATGAGAATTCCCATAAGAATCATCAATGCACCGCCAATCTTGACGGTGTATCTGACTATATCCCTGTGCTTTCCGAAATAATCAAGTAGCTGCGTAGTGAACATTCCGACAAAAATGAAAGGGATCACATATCCAAGCGTGTATACCGCAATAAGCATAAACCCTGTTCCTGCAGTTGCAGCAGTCGATGCCATTATGAGTACTGCAGATAAAGCCGGTCCGACACATGGCGTCCAGGCAAAGCTGAGAACAAATCCCATGAGCAGCGCAGTTAGTGGAGATGCAGACATTTTTTCAAATCCTACCCGAAGTCTGTACTCACCGCTAAGCACCCTGCTTGTCCCAAAGATTCCCAGCTGATACAGCCCAAAGATTATGACTATTATTCCACCTATCCTGGCAAATAGGAACTGGTTTCCGCTGAAAAACCTGCCAACGCTTGTCATCACAAACCCCAGCAGAAAGAAAGCAAAGCTGACTCCGATCACGAAGAATAAGGTATTTATCAGAACTTTTTTCCTATTAAAGTGGACGTTTCCAAATTCATCAGTCTCATTTGTTCCTCCGGATAGATATCCCATATACACCGGTATCAGGGGAAGTACGCAAGGGGAAAAGAAACTGAGAAGTCCCTGTATAAAAACTGTTATCGCAGGTATGTTTACATTTAGTTGTAGATTCATAGTTATCCTTCCTTATGTCTTTTACTACTCTTGTTGCATTTATTGCGCCGGCATCGCGGACAGTGACCATGCATGATTATTGACCGGTGCTAACGATTAACTGATAGCTCAATTATATGTTGTACAACTAATATATCAAGTACAAAGTTTTAATATAGCTAAATATTCCATTTTTAGCATCGCGAGGTAGCAGCCATACTATTCAATCATATCAAGCTTCTGCAAATATGCGCTTTTTATGGTTTTCAAAAAGGAGCTATTTAAAAAACATTGTTACATGGGGGCTTTGAGGCATATTGGGATTTATTTATACCTTGCCAAAGTCTCGAAGAATTTTTGCATCTATTGCTTTTTTGAAATTTATCTCGATTTAATTGTTGACAATTTAATAGGATTGTGAGATTATAATATCACAACAAACAAAAAACGGATTGGAGGACAAATAATATGGAATATATGTTTACTGAAGAAAATTTTGATGCTGAGGTTATTAAGAGTGATATCCCCGTACTTGTTGATTTCTATGCAGACTGGTGCGGTCCATGCAAGATGATGATGCCGGTTGTTGAGAAGATGGCTGAGAAATATGACGGTAAGATCAAGGTCGGCAAGGTGAATTCCGATGACGAAAGCGCTCTTGCAGGCAGATACAATATCATGTCAATCCCCAGCTTCCTTGTTTTCAAGAACGGCGAAGTTATTAACAGTGCAACAGGCGCAATGTCTGCTGATGCACTTGCCAAGATTTTAGATGAAGCTCTCTAAGCCTGTTGGCATCGGAAGAAATTAACCATTTGATGATTATCGCCAAGTGCTGACAAAACCTTATAAATACCCCCATAAAAATAACCCCTCATAAAAATAACCTCAGGCATTGTGGTGAACGCTTTTGCCTGAGGTTATTCTTAATTATGCGGATAACAGGACTTGAACCTGCACGGTCGCCCACTGGAACCTAAATCCAGCGCGTCTGCCAATTCCGCCATATCCGCCTGTTGTTGCTATCGTTACCTTATGACAGTCATTTTGTCATGGTGTCTTATGACAGCTCTATTGTCATTTTGTCCTATGACAGCTTTTTGTCATGGTGTAACGCGATTATCAGTATATCACCATCGCAAACACATGTAAAGAATTGTTAAAAATATGGGCTCCTGTACCTGTGTTCTACTGTCTCCTGCCTTCTGTCTATGGTCTCCTGTTAGCATTGGTCACAAGCTGAAACATCTTATCATCTCTTTTATTGTATTATCACTTAGTACGCATTTTGATGTCTCAAACGTTAGTATTAGATTGACTCCCGGAATGATCTTGTTATTTATGTACGTATCTATTTTCCTGACAGCTTTATCAGCGTATTTTGGGTCATCCATTCTGCCCTCATGCTCCCAGTATATCTCTTTTCCCGTCTTTCTGCTAAGAAACGTGAAATCTGGATAAACCACCCCATATCCCTTCAGTTCTATAGGGCACTCATACTTATACTCTATTCCCATTTTTAAGAAGGTATCTGCAAGGATTTTTTCTGACTTGGATCTTACCCTTTCCCCTTTTGCCGAGTAGATCAAGGGGATGTCGTCGGAAAACTCTTTTCCTATATATGGTACGCTCTTCCATTCAGCGACTTGTTGCTCCCACAACTTTTCAACAGGATCTATCAGCTGCTTCCTGGTATCACTCAGAGATTCATAGATCTGCAGTATTTCATTTTCTCTATATTCACTGCACAATGTCTGGATCTGCTTGAGCCGCCTGTCAACGAGTCTTTTTATTTTCTTGTCATAGGACTTTTGAGCGAGGGCTTTAATGGTGGCAGTGTCGCTCTTGCTAATATAAGTCATTTGCCTCTTTCTATTTGACAAATCCCTTTTGTAGTGGATATACTGAACACATTTTCCAGAAGTAGTTATATTTAGCGTTCCATCTATGGCTACGCTCAATCTGTCGTTTACATCTTTTTGTATTTTTAATAGACGTTGTTCCTCACATTTCAACATTCTTTCTAAGCCTTTCTCCATTTAAAATTCACCTTCCCTTCTGTTTTTTTAATCTTTTCATATTTTGTAACAGTGATTTCTATAGACCACTGATGCGATATCTCTATTCTTTTTAACCCTTTTTCATTTTTTAACAGTGATTTCTATAGACCTCCGCAGCGATATCTCTATTCTTTTTTTCCCTTTTCCATTTTGTAACAGTGATTTCTATAGACCTCTGATACAATATCTCTATTCTTTTTTACCCTTTCCCATTTTGTAACAGTGATATCCATAGATCTCTGATGCGATATCTCTATTCTTTTTTGTCCTTTTCTATTTTGTAACAGTGATATCCATAGATCTCTGATGCGATATCTCTATTCTTTTTTGCCCTTTCCCATTTTGTAACAGTGTTTACTCTGAAATGCTACTCCTCTCTATCTGTTCTTTTTTATCCTTTTTACTCTGTAACAGTGATTTCACAAAATTTACCGTATTACTATCTCTTCTCATTTTTATCCTTTTTCATTTTTAACAGAGAATTCTGCTTTCAAGGACAGCAAGCATCATGTTCCTCTTTTTTATTTCTTCATTCGTAGCATAAACACACGTTGGCATGCAGCAAATCCACCAGAAGAATCCTCATATCCATTCATTCTAATACATGTTTAACGCAGTAATTGTATGCAATTAACTTCTAATAGGAATTTCGGTAGCAATCAGATAAAAGCTTCACTACCTGTCATCAGATTAATTAGAACTTCTTGAGTCTATCAGACAAATACTATTATGTCAAATTATACTTTCACAGTATCACTTTGCGATAAGTGAAATGAGAAGCGAAAAGTCAGATTTCACTTCAAAAGAGCAAATGTTGAATTCAGTCTTACACTTTAGGCAGGAATTGTTTCGATATCGCGTGTCCAACTTCATGAGCCTGAACTCCTTGATTCAGTTTCATGCAGGCGCCCCAGGTTATGCTTAAGTGCCAGTACAGAATGCAGCGTCTTTCCTGCGTCCAATGAAAGCCTGATAACAATATGAACTGTATCTCATATTCAGTTCTCGTTATCGGCTCAGTTATAGCAAGCATGAAAGCGAGCCTGTCAAGCTGTCAAGGAAGCAGTGGAATAAAGCGCAGCAGCTGAAATATACTAAAATGCGTCGATATGAGTCTGATACAGCTGCGGGGATTTGTGCCACGTGGGCCCCTTGAAAAGCGAATCGCGAAATGATCAACATGGTAAAAATCGATATTTTTGATTTCGAGAATTCTATCATACAGGCCGTTCGTTTGTGCCTGAAAAGCCGGTAATGTATCATCTCAGCTGTACTACAATGAAATCTCAAAGATACTTAATCTCGTATGAAACCTGCTGATCATCGCCAATACTAAGCACAATATAGCTGGGCCGTCTGCCTTCCTGCCGGGGGTAGGAAAGGCTGCCGGGGTTAAAGATATACAGATCGTCAAGACATTTTGCTACAGGTTTGTGGGTGTGGCCGAAGAAAATAAAATCGGCACCGCGGGCACGGCCTTCTGCAGCGATGTTTTCAGGCCCCATAGATACAAGATAGTTGTGACCGTGGCAAAGGAATGCCCGATAACCATCAAGCTCAAACTCCAGCTCGCGATTTAAGTCAGAGAAAAAGTCGTTGTTACCTGAAACGAAGTAAACAGGACAATTTGAAGCTATGGCAAATTTTCCTTCAGAGCCTTCAAAGTCGCCACAGTGGATTATTCCGTCAACCGGTTCCTCGATGTCCAAAACTTTATAAAAATTGTCATCATGTCCGTGAGTATCACTCACAACCAAATACTTATGCATTAATTAGACCACCAATTCCTTATAAAAAAACAATCAACACCTCGACAGCTTCCATCTTATTGCTGCACCAACGTCAATCACCTTGCCAGTTCTTCTCCCAGCAGTTCAGCCATGGCCCGCAGGGCTTTGCCCCGGTGGCTGATGGCGTTCTTTTCATCGGGGGAGATTTCGGCGCTGGTCTTGCCGTATTCAGGGAGGAAAAAGATTGGATCGTAGCCAAATCCGTTCTCTCCCGCAATCTTGTATCCGATGCGCCCATCCATGGTTCCTCTGGTGTCAAGGCATCTGCCATCGGGAAGGACAGCTGCGATGGCACAGACGAACCTGGCTGTGCGATCCTCGTCCTTAACGTCTTTAAGCCTGTCAAGGATTATGCTGTTCTTCTCGGTATAGGGAGTGTCTTTTCCCAAATACCTGGCGGAGTAGATTCCGGGCTCACCGCCGAGATAGTCTATCTCAAGTCCCGAGTCATCGGCCAGAACGACCGTGTCTTTGGCCATTTCGGGGTCCTTTGATTTAAGGGCCTCGGAAATTGCTTTAGCCTTAATGCAGGCGTTCTCAGAGAATGTACTGCCATTTTCGTCGACATCCTCTTCAACTCCGACCTCTTTCATGGAGAATATCCCGCAGTCAAGACCGCCAAGAATTCGGCGGATTTCCTTCATCTTATCCTTATTTCCCGTAGCAAAAACTATTTTCATTGCACCACCTCTATCATTCATTGTTCATAGTATGTCACTGCTGTTCGCTGATAACTGCTACACCTTATCTCTATCTACAGTATCGAGAACTACTCACATTTCATCATCTCTACTACTCAATTTTTCATAGTATGTCACAGCTTCTCGTTGATAACTACTACACCTTATCTCTATCTCCGGTATCGAGAACTACTCACATTTCATCATCTCTGCCGATCAGTTTCTCAAACTCTGTCGCATCTGCTCGCAAGAAACTACTCAATCTCCTGAAAAGCTTCCATGATTCCACAGTAAATCCCACGTGCCAGACCTCTCTCATATGCGTTGTCACCCTGATGCCCGGAGGTCGCGCCGATGCTGACTGTTGCGGACGGGATCCTGGCGCCGGCGAGAATTTCATATCTGTCAAAGCCGGCTTCTACACCAAGAGCCCCGGCCCCGGCGTTCACGGCGCAGTTGCGCTCGATGATATCGGCAAAGGAAGCGTTGGTCAGCTCCCTCAAAAAGAATCTCTCATTATAGTAGGTCCTGACAGCATTGTCCTGCGCCTCACTGCCATCAAGCTCGATCAGGAAGTCCGCGCCGCAGTCCTTGATGAGGCGCAGCTTCTCATCCGGATCAAGGGCATTGTTGTTGAGCCTGGTGAGATAGAACTTTACGTTATTCTCCGGCTCAGCCTCAGACATGCTTTTTAGCAAAAGAGCTGTCTCCAACGCTATGTCTTCCTGCTTCTTGGACTTAGCCACTTTAGCAACACCACTAGACTTAGATAAAGGATGCTTTCCTTCAGTCAGAGAAGTACTCTCCTCCGCAGATCCATTTGTTCCGGCAAAAGAATCATTCCCTTCCACTAACGAGATGCTCTCCTCCGTAGATTCACTCCCCTCTACCTGAGATGCCCTCTCCTCCGCAGATTCACTTCCACCAGCCAACGTTCCATTCTTCTCAGCCATGAAAGCCCTCTCCATCGCAGCATAACTCTCATCCAGCGTCAGCGGATCCACAACCACAACCTTGTCGTACATTTCTTTTGGCTTACAGAATCGAACTTCAATTGTACCGGACTCCGTAAGGGTACTCTCATTGGCGTACAGGTCATCAAGATAGAAATCGAGGCAGACCTTGTCGCCATCAGCCTGCGGGAAACACAGAGCCGCATCCAAAATATCAAGATCAGTCAGAACTGCATTTTCCTTATAGAAGTCTTCTCCCCGGCTGTCCACGTAGATCCGCAGCTCGTGGGAAGTGTAGTCGTCTTCCAGAACGATGTTGTCTGAGTTGATGCTATCGGGAAGTGGTATTATCAGAAGATTTTCTTTTCCCTGAGGCATGGACTCGTCCAACAAAAGTGTGTAGGAATCGGTCAGTTCCCCCCGCTCCATTGGGGTGCCGGCTGCATCGGTGATCATGATGTGCCTGGTTGCTGCCCGCTGAAGCATCAGAGCGATTGCAACAGCGGCAAAGAACGTGGCGCCTGCTGCGGCTCTTTTAAACTCGCTGTTATTCATGGCTGCGGTCACCTTTCCGCGGTGGCCTGGGTCCCATGAACTGGTAGAAGTAGGTCTTCAGCATTCCGTTGTATATCTTTCTGTTTTTATCAGCTTTTCTGCCGATGTATTTCTCTGCGTTTTCAAGGCCGGTGATGAGGTACATAGACCAGGAATCCAGCGCCCTGTATCTCTCGCCGATGGTCTTATAAAGAGCCGGCAGCTCTTCTGATTCGCCTATCCTCTCGCCGTAGGGAGGGTTGGTTATGATAAAGCCATATTTTTTTCTGTGGCTTAAATCCGCGATGTCTCTGACCTGGAAGTGGATCATGTTCTCAACGCCGGCTTTTCGGGCGTTGATGCGGGCGATCTCGATCATGTCGGGGTCAAGGTCGTAGCCTTGGATGTCCACGTCTACGTCTGTCAGGATCTCGTCCCTTGCCTCTTCACGCACATCGGCCCAGTTGCGGGGATCGATGAGATGCGTCCAGCTCTCGGCGGTAAAATGCCTGTTCATTCCCGGTGCGATGTTGGCCGCGATCATGGCCGCCTCGATGGGAATGGTGCCGCTTCCGCAAAAAGGATCCACCAATATCCTGTCCCTTCGCCATGGCGTCAGCATGATAAGGGCCGCTGCCAGGTTCTCGGCGATGGGTGCCTTGGACTCCAGCTTCCTGTAGCCTCTCTTGTGCAGGGAATCCCCGGTGGTATCAAGTGCCACCGTGACCTCGTCTTTCATTATGAAGACCCTGACCGGGAAATCTTCGCCGTCTTCGGGGAACCAGTCGGTGTGGAAGGATTGCTTCATCTTCTCCACCATGGCTTTCTTCATGATGGACTGGATATCTGATGGGGAAAAGAGCTTGCTCTTAACGCTGGATGCTTTCTTTACCCAAAATCTTCCGTTGGCCGGGATGAACTGCTCCCAGGGGAGGGCTTTGGTGCTCTGAAAGAGCTCCTCAAAACTCTCTGCGTGAAAACTGCCCACCTTGATCAGTATCCTCTCCGCTGTCCTCAGTCCGATATTGGCGCGGCAAACCGCGTCCCCGTCTCCTGCAAAGGACACGCGGCCGTCGGACACCTCGGTGATGTCATATCCAAGGTCTGTTATTTCTCTTTTTAATACGGACTCCAGGCCGAAATGGCATGGAGCAATAAGTTCATATCTAATCATATTCAACCATTATAGCACAATAAAATAAGATGTCACCGACAAGTTAAATTCCGCGCCGCAAGGCATGAACTGCAGCTCACGCTTCAATACTCCATGATGGTGTTCAGAATGTCCATCTGATCCCCGCAGTACTTGGTATAGACGCTGCGCATGGCATCGCGGAAACGTATCTTTTCCTCCTGAGTCAGTTCGATAACTGTTACGCCGGCAGACTCTGCAATCTTCCTGGAGGTCTTTTCCCTGTCCTGCCATAATTCCGGCTGGTAGATTGCAGATTCCCGGGCGCACTGGGAAAGAATTGCCTGATCTTCTGGGCTGAGCATGTCCCAGACCGCCTTGGAACAGATCTGCAGCTCCGGCACTCTGGTGTGCTCGTCCACGGTGTAGTAACGGGCTACGCTGTAGTGGTTCATGGCTTCGTAGGAAGGCCAGTTGTTCTCGGCGCCGTCGACAATACCGCGCTCGATGGCCGAGTAGACATCTGAGTAGACGATCTTCACCGGCTTGGCTTTGAGAGCTGAGACCATGTCAGCCATCACGTCGGACTCCTGGACACGGATAGTCATGCCCTTCAGGTCGGAAAGGCTTCGTATGGGGGTAGTGCTGTAGAAATTTCTGGCACCCGCGTCATACCATGACAGGCCCACCAGGTCATGATCCAGCGTTTTCAAAAGAAATTCATCCCCAATCTCGCCATCCAGCACCCGCCACATGTGGTCGGAACCGCTGTAGAGATAGGGCATCTGCAACACGTTCATCTCAGGCATGTACTCAGCGAGCTGCGACAGGGAAACCCTGGCAAAGGCAATCCCGCCGTACATCATCTGACGAATGACTTCGCTCTCGCTTCCAAGCTCCGCATCGCACCTTACAAGGATCTTGATCCTGCCATTCGTCCTCTCATAGACGAGGTCGGAAAA
>JAEEGF011485986.1_pt1 | contig 23434 bp, 12 predicted proteins | sample 9134171 | NCBI WGS metagenome assembly JAEEGF01 (sample SAMN16246542, study PRJNA631951) | gut metagenome | biome: gut microbiome; feature: rumen; material: AP-attached | host: Bos | place: Iran: Karaj | collected 2018-10
GTCACGTTCATACCGAATGCCGCGGAGTTCATATTCAAGTCCCTCGTGAATGGGAAGATCCGAGTCGGGAATCGGGTAATCGTGCTCGTCCGGCAGATGGTTGGCGATAATCAATCCATGCTTATCGGCATAAAACCGCGCATATCCCCTAATTGCCCTCAGACTGGCGTAACCTTGTCGTTGGGTCAGTGCCTGTTCGTCTCTTTCAACCCTTCTTTCCAAGGAGAGAAGCTGCTTGAGGTCCAAGGAGTTGTCATACAACTCCCCAAATCTCGGAATGAACCGTCTTCTTACCAGGGATGGGACATGCTGTTCAGCAGCCTGGATGATGGTATTCAGGTCGTCTCCTGTAATCCCTTCGCGAATCCTGAGGTATTTCCTGAACTCTTTCCGGACCGCCTTCCTCTCTTCATCGGTCATGGCTTACCGGTTCTTGATGATAATATAGTATAGGACATCCTCGTTGTTCCGGTAAACCATCAATTGGTCGTCAAGATTGTCGCGGTCTGCATATTGTGCGTATGAACGATATCCTCCGGAAATCCCATGATCAGGTCGTATCTCGACCTTGCGCCCATCACCAAGGTCGAGCCTTAGCCACCGATGGTGGTCGGCGTCCTGTGTAGAATGGGAAGGAGATAGTCCGAGCACATTGAAGCACAGATTGTCAGTGAACTCGTCAGCTTTTTCTGCCGAATACCAGTTAAGACCGATGAATGTGTTATTCGTCCATGAGTTGTTCAGGCACCTCCTCTTTGAAGAGTCCAGCTGTAGCGTCAGGTTTCTAATCGTAAAGCCGAACAAGTCGCGCATTTCTTTGACAAGGTAGACGAGCATCAGGCTCGAAAGGACGCTGTTCACGTACATATCGCTGAAAGTAATGTCAACGTCCTTACTTTGGAGAAGGGTACTGAGTGTGTCAATATCCTCCCGGCGCAGGATGCTAGGTGCGATAACCTCGGAGAAATACTGTCCCACCTTGAAACGGGTAGCAACGGCAATACCTTGACGGATAATCTCAGTAGATTGGGCGGGGAAGGTTGGAGCTTGAATCTCGACGAGGGCTGGCGCCTGATTATCCGAGTAGAGCCTACCACAGGCATTTCCCCACTGGTCTGAGAGTGGAAGTGCGTCGTTATGGTCCGTGAAGTAATGCTGGACATGGGACGCAGACGTCGTGACGAGAGCTGTCTTAAGGAAACCCATGTCTGATACGAACTTCACCGTGCAGTCGGGGAATCTGTCCTTTAGGCCGATGTATGGAATCCGATCAACAAGCGAGGGGTGAAGTTCGGGATGGTACTCGACCATGACCGTGACACTCTTCCCCCTCTCGATGGCCTTCTTAATTAGCCGTCCCATTTCACTCTGCATACTGGTCCATTCGGACACGGAGCAGTTCCCGTTAATGTCGGAAGCACAGAGAATGATGGAGGACGTCTCTTCATCAGTAACTGCCTTCCTAACAAGGGCTTTTACCGGCTGGAAGACAACACCGGCGGAAGGATGAGATGCGCGGATATTGTCAGGAATCGCAATGGCGACTTCCTTCTGGAGTGTGAGCCATTCGATAGCTGCGCCCTTCGACAGTAGAGAGGCGAAACGGTAGTTATCCCGGTCGACTAGGCAACGAGCACATGCCCCACCGTCCTCTTGGCATCGACAACCATAACCGAGGAGCCTTCTCAAAGCAATATCGAAGACGGCTTGGCACTCTGTCGGGTTGGTAAGGTGAGTCGAGTAGCCGCAGCCGCCTCGCGCCATATCATATATGAACAGGACGAAGGCGTCCGCCTCCTGCTTGATCCCAAACCCAATCTCCGTGGAATCGATGCCCAGGTATTCGACGAGAGCCCTCTTCAGGATGACTCCCAGCGAGTAAACGAGGGTTTTGTCCTTGACAAACCTGGATGAGCAGGAGTCCTCTTGAAACTTCAAAACGGAATAACAAGTATAGTGTGACCCAGTGAAAACGACGTGTCTCTGGATATCATCCTGTGTCGCTTCACAGGTGCCGCCCCGGAGAAGAGTCTTATGACCCGTGGAGAGTCCTGGAAGAGGTTCTGTGGAAAGGTTCGGCTCGACGACGGAGCGGCCGCAACGCTTGCAGAATGCAAAACCGTATCCGTCAGCTCGGTTGTAGTAGAGGATTCGACCGAGTTCTCCACTGCCCGCAATCCGACACATATTAATTTCGGAATATTGATACCAGTCAACCGAAAGAAGTATGGGTTGGATGTCGTAAAAACGCTTCTCGGTCCTCTCCTCCCGCGTGCTATCTGCGTTCTGATCTGTGCGGAAGCCGACTGGTTCGTACGCTTGTGTAAGCCCCCTATGGGTATCATCGATAATGCCGCGGAAAGGAGCATTACAGACCGGGCAGTGGCGATTCTCGTCCAGATCATGACGGTATTCTATCTTGCCGCAACTGCTACAACGGTACAAGTATCGTGTCTGCGTCTTGTCGTGGTATTCCCCATTGAATTGGAGGCCGGCGGAGCGGTAGTTCTTCTCATTCACGACAACCGTCTGGCCAGGTGCATATTCGTTGAGTGCGGTGTTTATCTCTCGTGATGCAGTCGTCGCGGCAAGAAGGTCGCGAATCTTACTGCGCACTTGATTTATTTCTTTTTCTAGGCGAATCCTTTCATCCTCTTCCGCACCAACAAGCCGGGCCAAATACTGTTTCTCCTTTCGACGGAGTGAATTGTACTCAGAAGCTTGTGCCTGGTCCGTGAAATCAAACTCAACCACTCCCGTGGGCATATTGGCGTTGGGGATAAACTGCTCCTCAGAAAGGAAAGTTAGCAGGTTCTTGTCTTTCACCCTACCAATCTGAATAGCGATCGCTTGCTGCCGCGGCGTGTTGTTTGCGTGCTGCTGGAGCGAGTTCTCAAGATCTGCGATGACGGTTTCATACCGCTTCTTAATGGCAAGAATATCCTCTCTCGTCCGATCAATCCAGTACCCCACACCAGGGCCGAAGGTATCTTCGAAATGATTCCTTGCGGCGCGGTTTCCTCCCATCAGGTCCAGGAAATCGATGAAGGGAGAGCAAACACTCTGCATAAAATCGCCCACGGTGTATGTTGCGTTGATTCCTTCGCCGTTATCGCAGATGAATTTCCGGAAGAAATACGAGTTGACATGTCGCTGGATGATAGTTCGACTACTGCTAACCGGGCTCATGTGGTTAGGTGTCTGGAGCGCCCACATGGGATTCGCAAAAGCCTGCTGGGCGACGGGGGTGTTGTTGCACAAGGAGAACGCGAGCGCCCGACTCTGACGGTTGCGCCCTGCTCGTCCGGCCCGCTGGAGATAATTGGCCGCGGTCGGAGGAATCGTATCCATAAGCACAATGTCGATGTCTCCAATGTCCACACCCATCTCCATCGTCGTTGAACAGTGGAGAACGTTGATTTGCGGGTCGCTCTTCTTGAACGCCTCGGTATACTCGCGAAGACGGGCCCGCGACTGCTGAGCGGAGTGCTCGGCAGCGATGTATGATGGTGCCGCACGGTAAACATATTTGAATCGATCCGTCCAGAACCCCCTTTCCTGGAGAATCTTTATGGAAGAGTCGGTTTCAAGCCAACGTGCCACCTTTTCCTTCTCTGCGGGCATCATAGGCATCTCAACGGGTTCCCCTTTGCAACGGTACTTCTCGATGAGTTCCGCAGACAACTCGCCGGTAATCATTGGACTGATTCCCCGGAAGATGGTATCGAGGAGTTTCCCAGATACGGGACACTCCCAGGCTTTCGCAGTTCTCTTCACGCGGGCAGTCCTGTTGTCCTCCCTTGCGGACAGGTCAAGGTAGTAGCAACCGACGTAAACATGGTCGGAGAAGAAGAGAGGATTGTCGTAACCTCTTCCGTCAGCTTCGACTCTCGTCAGAATCTTTTTATCAATCAGGGTGTTCCACGCATCCTTCAGGATGTTCCCTACGACCCTCTCGTTAGCCTTTAGCTCATCGGGTGTCATAATTCCCAGTCCAGCGCAGAGGACGGTGACGAGTCGGGACTGGTTGGGTTTGACATTGCCGTCTTTGTCTTTTTTCACATCTGGCCATGATTGGAGACCCTCTTTCTTGTCGTCAGAAGCGGTGAAAGGTCGGCTTAGGTTGGCGTCCCGGATGAAGGGACGTTCTCCGTCGACCAGTGGCTGTATATGGTTGTTGTACCTTACAAAGTAATCAATGGCGATCTTCAGGTAATCCTGCCAGTCCTTGTCGGTGATACCGAGTTGGTGGGAGTCGGAGTAATCGGCAAGGGTCTCTGGCATCCCGCATCCGTCCAAAGCTGGATAAACGAGCGTTATCAAGCCCATCGTTTCAGGACCGTTCTCATACATCTGACGCCGACCGATGAATGCCCGCATGAGGGATGCCTTGTATGCGGTTATATCGTTTCCCACCCCATCTGTGAAGTGACGGTGGAGAGGTTGGTCATAGATGATGTCGCCGAGTTCATGCAGGGAAATGGAGTCGACGTTCCCGTTTCTGGCGGCGATACCTGCCATTAGCAGGGCTTTAACCTCTGCGGGGTAATTGTCGAAGCCAGGTATGTTCGTCACAGAATTCGGGGTAGTGACAGCTAACCTGGAGAGTCTCTCCATGGTTTTTGAGTGGCAGACGCGCCGTTCGACCTCAATGTTAAAAGTCTTCGCAGAGATGGCCGTCCCCTGTCGGCTGTCCGTGAAGGCGATGTACTTGCCCCAAGACCTTCCTTCTTGGGCACATTCCTTCAAGAACACTGGTGATACAATCTGATTCAGGAAATCAAGCGGGACTCGGAAGTGTTGCAAGTTGAGCTTTTTCCCAACGGCTATTCGGCCACATTCGGGGCAGTAGGAACGTCCGCTGTCGGATCGTACCTCTACCCAGTGCCCCATCCTATCAGCCGCCTCCTCAAGGCGCATCCCATCCGTTCCATAAACGAGGTCTGTCGTTACGACATTTCCCTTGGACGTAGGATTGAAATGCTTGTTGCGGTCAAAGGGAATAACGTAGAACTGCTCTGGGCGACACGCAATATCGGTTTCATCAATCTCGTTGTCATCATCGAGTGCAAAAGGGTCTTCCTGTTCGAGGTCGTCGTCAATGGGGGATACCAGATGCGTCCCCACATCGCTTGTCCCAGTGAGGATGAAACTATTGCACCTCTTGCATTGCAGTATCTCCAAAAGAGGAGCCCCGCAATGGGGGCAAACAGAGGCCTTGATAGTAGTCAAGTGCCCGAAAGGTGTGCCGGAAGACCCGTTGCAAGAAGGGTTCCCGCAGGCATATAGACCGTTAACAGCCCGCATGAAAAGATGTGCGCGTATAGAGAGAAGCTGCTTGTTATCGACGATTACGTCGCACAAGCGGTCCAACAATCGCAGAGCGGAAATCGTCAGCGCGGCATGGAAACTTTGCTGCGGACAAAGAATGCTCCAGATTTCACTTAGGGACATACCGGGAAGGTTATTTATCTTCCGTCGCAACTCTAGGACGTTCTTGACAGGGGGAAGCCCTTCGACAGTTAGTCTATCTGAAAGCTTATCGGAATCGATCTCAGGAATGACACGATGGCCGTCGATGACTTCAATCCGTGAGACGGGTTGCCCCGTAAGTTCAGAAACAAATTTCGCCAAGGAGGCTGCTCCTTCCGGCCCTCCCATGGTGGCACTTGTACAGGCAAATCGAACCTGGGAAGCAGTCACGCCGAACGCTTCAAGAATCCGCTTGATTTGTAGCGATAGTTCTGCAGCAGCCGACCCGGAATATGTGTGCGCCTCGTCAATGACAATCCAACGGAGTTTCCCGGCGCATTCCTGGAGCATCGCCTGATCCCTTCTCCGGACCAAGATATACTCTAACATACTCGGATTTGTGAGGAGGATCTGGGGGCGGGTCCCTAGATTCTGCTCGTCCCGAATATCGTTCCGAGTCTGGACCTCGCCGGGAAGAGGGTCTTGATCGGCTTTGAACTCCGGCGTGCTTCCATTGTAGACGGCAAAACGCAGGCCGTTGGGGCTACAGTATGACGAAAGGCGTTTCTTCTGGTCTTCCATCAATGCATTGAGCGGATATAGGAAGATTGCCTGCACGGCGTTTCCCCTCCCTTGGGCGCACAGGTCACCTATGACAGGGTACATAAAGCACTCGGTTTTTCCGGAACCGGTGCCGGAAGTGACGACGATGGATTTCCCATCCGCAAGGGCCTTCCAGCTCTTTGCTTGATGTACATACGGGGTGAATTGCGAGCCGATGCCGAGCCGGTCAATGACGTCTGGATTAAGTGCAGACCGCCAAGTGTCATTATTCACCGTCTCCCAACCGAACATACTCTGGAAAACGGGTTCGGCGAGGAGTGGTTCGCGAACAAACAGTTCCTCAATCTGCTTGCGCATCGGATGGGCACCGGGCACCCACATGGACTCCAGGGCGAGACGAACGTTTTCTTCCGTCTCCTTAAATATGTTTTCGAATCTCATATATCCCCCTATGACAGTTTGTTGTTTAGTTCTATAAGAAAAGCCTTCGGGCTTGATTTCCGGCAGAAGATGATACTGCGGCGTACTTCATGTGACTCTTTGAAAAGGTCGATCTTCCCTTTGAGATGGGCAGCTAGGGCGTTTACGCGTTGCATAAGCCACCGTTCGTTCCGGGGCCTTCTCGGCTCATCAAAACGATCGAAGAAAGCATTCACGTCGGCGTCATCCAGGTCTTGGTTTTGCTCGACGAAGACTTCATCATGACTTTCGATATGAAGGCAGCGGCTCTTCCCGGCGATGCTTCCTGCTACCTCGCGCAGGATCGGCTCGTTGACCGTGCCGTAGATATCCAAGATGGACGTCGCATAGAGGTCCTTCAGCCAGAGGTCGAACTGCCCCAGGACATCTCCCATACAGACCATGAGTTTATTAGAGAACACATCGTCATCGCTGATATCGTACATAACTTCAGCGAGATCGTGTTGGCGACTGATCGCCCAGTCAACATATAAGGTCTTCAGGAAAGGAGAGTTCCAGTTTATGACATTCTGGATTGTCATCATTAGGTGTTCGCTTTGTGGTCTGACCCAGTACCATTGGAACGCGAGATCGGTCCCCATCGAGAGGAGTTGTCCGGTCAGCGTATCCAAATCCTCCTCTCCCTTGCAATTCAGGAAGAGTTGGAAAGCCAGGGTCAGCAGTGCCCTTCCGTCACGGGAAAGGCAGTAGAGTTCTAGGATCGAACTGGCTGGGATATCCTCTGCCTGAGACAGGTTGAACCATCCGACAATTCGGTTCCAGGTATCGCCTCCGAGTTTCCCCTCGTCGATTTCCTTCGTGATGCGGTCCATCGCCTCACGCCTGGCGGCCATCCTCTCTTGTTGACTCGGGACCTTCCCGGGGTCTATAAGTGCCGGCAGGATGCGCCCGCGTGTCCGTCCGGTTGCGAGGATTTTCTTCCAGGATGCAACCTCCTCAGGAAGGACAAACCCATTATCCTCAGAGAACGGGAGCGAGACGCGGGGCTCTGTAGGGTCGTCAAGATTGAAAAGTTTGAGAGCGTGGGGGTAACGAATCGGATTGTTCCACTCGTCCCGGATGGTAAGCTCCTTCTCGGAAACTTGATGGATACGGTAGGGTGAGTCCTTGACAAGTAGGACCATTCTCCGATGTGTGTCGATTTCAACATCAACCCGAAGGGAGGCGGCAAGGATGCTTTTCGCAGTCTTGTCCAATAGCGTGCGGACCACCTCTCGGGAGTCGAACAAGGTCAGCACGGACCCTTCATAGGGAATCCGGCGCAGCATGCGTCCGTCCTCGTAAACATACAGTTTGTCGGCTTCCCAGCGCAGTTCCCTGTGCGTGTTTCCGTATGAATAACCCTTGATTCCCTGACCGACAAGATGGTACTGGTACTTGTCCAGATCGCCGTAAGGGACGATACTGGAACCAAGGACGGGAATCCCATCTGCATCAAGGATGGAGAAGTCCTTGAAAGGAGCACGCAGGGTGAGCGTGAACTGGGCACGGGGATGGCCAGTAGGAACAAGCAGGAAATGGATTCTCCGGGGGTCGGCGCAAGAACTCTTCTCTATCTCCCAGGCGCCGCTGCTCTTCTTGACCCCTTCCTCACAGAAGACCCTTCCATGCGGCCAGGAGACCTTGATGGAGCATCGGTCATTGTCGGCTTTCAGCGGTGTGACGGACAACTCCCCGACATTGAGGAACTTTACGGGTGTCACGAACACCCCGCCACGGTCTTTAACTCTTGCCGAGATTTCTCCGTAGGACGGAGCCAGAGACCAAGTGGTCTCTCCCTTGCTCCGATACTCGACCTCGTTTTCCTTTACGGTTATGCCGGCGGAATCCCCGTCAGAACACAGGGAAAGCCGCAACGAGGCCGCGTCGTAGACGGGCTCGATGATATCTGGCAGATACAACGGCGAGGAGGCTATTTCACTCCAGTAAAGGCGGGCATCGGCCCCGAAAACGATTTCACCGTCGGCCCCGTGGACAGAGATCTTCCCCTGGAAGTCCTCGCGGATGAACACGCCCTTGTATGTCTTCCCTTCCCAGGTAAGGTCCTTCACCTCAAACGATTCGTCATCCACGGTCCACCCTTCGGGAACAAGTAAGAGTGAAAGTGCTGATCCCATCTTGTTTCCCAAGAAGTACTTACCATCTTTGTCTCGATACAGAAGATGCGGAACCCCAAGGTCAAGGTCATCTGATAGAAGTGGATGCTGCCTGTCATGGAGATACACGGACACGACTTCCCCCTCATGGTATGGATGCTTGCTCAGGACATTGTAACGGCAGAATCTGTTTTGGTAATCGAAGGTGTCGACAGCTCTGCCGTCCACTCGTACTTGGGCGGAAAAAAACGTCTCAGATGCGAGTTGCTGTACTAAAAGGAAGGCTTCCGGAAGTCGCTGCAATCCCCTTACGACGTACTTAGTCGTGAATGAACCGCCGCGCTGGTCCACATCGAACTCCCAGTCAAGGGAGAAAGGACGCAGTAGACGCTGAAAAATCCGTTCCTGATGGGCAAGAGCCATAAGGGATCGGAACCAAGGATCCGTTTCATCCTTGCAATAAAAGGGCATGAGCAGGAACTGCCCCTTATCGATGGCGTCAACGAGAGCGGCACTATATTCCCTGAGACTTTGGCTGACCGTAGCCACCTTCCCCAACTGTAGATCCTCGAAATCGATGTGCCGGTGGACTAGCCCGCGGGTGAATCGATCCCAGACGGAATTCTTCGCATTGAGGGTCACCAGCCGCATAGGAAGACCACCCTGATAGAACATAGAGTCCATATACTGGGTTGTATCTCCCTGGTAAATCTCGATTCCCAACCTCTTTGCTCCGCGTTTGGCTGCTTCGTAAAAAGAATCGAAGTTGTTGTAGAAGGAGAACGGTACTTTAGGATCCTTTTTCAGTACGTCATACACGGCCTGGAGTTTATGGGGACCGTCGATATAATCCCGCCTCCAGTACTCGGAGAAAAGGAGTGCACATTCTCTCTCTATGGTGCGGAATCCGGCTGCCCCATAGGGAGCTGTGGCCACTCTATAAATGGTCTCTTTCAGCTCCTCGTATTCCTCGTCCGTCACTTTGAGCTTCCACAGGGGGATAGGAGCGCGAGTAAGATCGCGTTTCGTCAGTAGAGTGTCAAATAGGGACATAGCGTTTGGGGTTAATCTGGTTTTAGTTTCGTCACAAAGATATCTTATTATTGTGCAGTATATTCGCACAATAAATTATTTGACGTAAAATCAGATTTCTTCCAACCCGAGTTCCTTGAGAAAACCGTTAAACTTCGCCCGCGCTTCAGCCAGACGTCCCTCGATTTCGACAAGCCGCTCGTGATTCTTCGCCAAATCGATTGGAGCCTCTTCCTGGGCAAGGCTGACATAGCGGGTGATATTCAAGTTATAGTCGTTTTCGACAATCTCCCGGAGGCCCACACGACGGCTAAAACGGTCTTCTTCCTTTCGGTCACGATAAGTCTCTATAATCTTATCGATATGGTCGGGTGAAAGGGTGTTCTGCTTCTTGTCCTTGTCATAGTGCTCAGCAGCATTGATGAAGAGAATATCGTCGCTCTTTCTGCACTTCTTCAGCACGATGATACAGACAGGAATACCCGTCGAGTAGAACAGATTGGCGGGCAAGCCGATGATACAGTCAATGTTGTCATCGTTGATGAGCTTTTTCCGAATAGTAGCCTCAGCACCGCCACGGAAAAGGACTCCGTGAGGAAGGATGATGGCCATAGTGCCGCTGCCACTCAAGTAATGGAAGCCGTGCAGCAGAAAGGCGAAGTCGGCCGCACTCTTGGGCGCAACACCATAGTTTTGGAAACGGGGGTCTTTGGAGGCCTCATCATCCGGATCCCACTTGAGACTGAACGGAGGATTCGCGACCACGGCGTCGAAGGTCACAGGCCTCACGGGACCACTGTCCTTTAACACAGGCCAGTCATTCGTGAGGGTATCACCGTGGAAAATCTCAAACTCTGAGTCGTGAAGTCCGTGCAGAAGCATATTCATCCGTGCAAGGTTGAACGTAGTGACTTCCTTTTCTTGGCCATAAATCTTACCAATCTTTCCACCATGCAGCTTCATCTGGTTGTTGACATTAAGCAGCAACGAACCCGAGCCGCAAGCAAAGTCCAGTACATTCCGGAGTTCATTCTTGTGGCCGGTGGAAGGGTCTTGGCAATCAAGAGTCACGATTCGGGACAGGATAGTACTGACCTGCTGCGGAGTATAGAATTCGCCCGCTTTTTTCCCACTGCCAGCTGCAAACTTGCCGATAAGATACTCATACGCATCACCTAGGATATCTCCTTTCCCGTCAAATTCTATCAGTTTCTCTTCAAGCGTTGAGATGACATTGCACATCATCTTATTCCGTGAAGAACGATCCTTGCCAAGTTTCTCACTATCCAGGTTGATTTCGGAGAATAGTCCTCTAAATGCACCTTTGAAGGATTCCTCCTCAATATGACGGAAACTGTCCTTGAGATCTGTCAAGAGGTCGTCATCCTGGGTGCGTGCCAATTCGTAAATGGCGCTCCAGAGGTATTGGGGCTTGATGATATAGTGTGTGCTTTTGAGCATCATATCCTCAAACTCGACCACATCTGCCTCATTCTCTACATACCAGGAATAAAGTGGTTTATCCGCAGGCAGGTCGCTTCCTAGTTCAAGGCGTGCCGCTGCTTCATATCGGGCGCTGATATAGCGGTAAAAGAGAAGCGAGAGCATGTAGTCGCGGAAATTGTCCGCAGTCATGGAGCCACGAAGCACGTCGGCCACATTCCAAAGGGCACGGAACAGTTGCTCTTTCTCTTGCTTTGTCAGCGGGGTTGTCACCGTTGTTTCCATTGTTCTATCGTTGTTTTGTTTCTATAATTCGGATTATCTGTCTGCGTGAGCGGCAATATATGCCTCGGAGTGGAAGTCACCTAAGTCCGGTAGAATGAAATTATATTTCTTTGCCAGGTGGTTGAAGAGCGTGGTAGCCAATTCCTTGTTATCGTCATTCATCAGCGTGGGCGCAAACATGGAGCCCTGATGGGTAAGAACATTTACGACGCGGGAATAAAACTCGGCGAGTTCATCTTTGTCCAATACCTCTCCACGGTATGTAATCCCTTCGAGGATGTATCCAAAGTCGTTATGGCCAAAGAATTCCTTGATTTTCTCCATCACGCTGCGCAGAACTGTGAAATGGTAGGTGTAAAGCCTGCCGCTCTTGATAGCACGCTGGATTTCACTCATCATAGCGACATTATAATAGAACGGCGTGTTATCACTCATACTCTTGAGAGTCATACGATTCGTTTCTTTATCACGGCTCAGGTAGTATTTCCCCAGCTTTTTGTCAGCCATCAGGCCGTGGAGCATGGTGTGGAAGAAAAGGGCATGATGCGATGAAACAACGAACTTGATGCGGCGGAAATCCGCGCGACCGGCGCGGAAGGCTTCCAGTTCCTGCTTCATCTGGCTCCGGATTACACTGTAGAGCTGCTCGGCGAAGGCAATGACGTTATTGTCGTCCAGCGAGGACATGGGGTCATCGATATAGATGTATTCTATATCCTTATAGGTGTCATTCCCCTTCAATACTTGGTCCAGTATGCACCGGAAAAAACACCAGACAAAAAGACGCTCTTCACCTCGGGAGATTTTTATGTTCTCTATCTCAATTTCTTCGTATTCCCGTTTCCCGGCAATGAGTTTAGGTTTCTTTATCTTCTTACTGAACACCACATAGTCAGGAATCTCGGCGTTCTCCTCATCGTAGTGAAATTTGAAGTCGATATCTGTGAAAATCTGCAGATACTTTCCAAGGTCCACGTTAAAGCTGGAGCCCGCAAGACCCTGGATCAGCGCCGCGTTATGATTAATCATCAGATGATGGTCGGTGTTGTTTTCCAGGTCGTTGTCCCATGTGAAGAGGTCCTCTGTGTAGGCGTTGTAGTAGAGTGTGTGCTGGGGCACACCTTCGCTCCGATCAAAGTGGGCGAAGTCATAGGACAGGCGCGTCTTGCCTGTTCCATTATAAGCAAACACCAAAGCGCAGTTAGTGAACTGATCGCGGTCGTCAACTTCAAAATTTCTACGCAGGGCCTTTATGATAACGTCGTTATATGCCATATCCTGCAGGTTTATTAGGGTTGAGGAAACAGTTGCTGCAGGAGACCTCTCTTGTGATTCTTGAGCGTCTCGAGTTTGCCGGTTTCTGCCCGGATTGTATCATCCAATGAGGATAAGCACGAAGCAATCTTTTGTTGCTCTGCTAGCGTAGGCACTGGTAGAGATTGCTTTAGGACTTCAGAAACAATAAGCTCATTCATCATCGTCCCCATTTTTGTTGAGTTTACAAGTTTAGAGCGCATTATTGGTTCATAATTAATCAACTTTTTCCAGAACTCAACTTCTAAAGGGCATTTGGGGCGTAATGAAGTAAATCTAGGTGAAATAATACCTGGCCCAATATCATTCATTACAAAACGGCCGTAGGCGAAATCTTTATTCTTATGTCCTTCAAAAGCGATATCACCTATACGCAGGACTTTATATGTTTTTAATGAGTCTTCTGCTGCCCCATTGCCTGAAGGATTATAGGTCATTGAAGCAATGGATATGGTCTTATCGAAACCAATTGAACAATCAGTGTTTCGCTCATTGTTTTTTTCAAACACTTCGCCCAGCATTCTCTGCTCCCACTCTCCGGTGAATCCAGGGAAACGGAGGCGCGGAGTAGATTCGCCTGACTGGGGGAAGAGTTCCTGCATAAGGCCTTTCTTCTTTTCTGTGAGAACTTCGACTTTCTGCTCCTGGGCGGAAATCATCTGGTCTAGGGAGTCCAAACACTCGGCAATCCTCCTTTGTTCTGAAATAGATGGCAAGAGGATTACACAGTCTTTTAACTTTTCATAATAGAAATATTGTCTAACCCCTCCCTCCTGAACATTGACAACCATTTTACGAAAAATGTCCGTATGGAACCACTGCCAAAGAAATGAGTCGTCGCAATCAGCTTTGGTCTGGAACACCTCATAAAGGGAGCTCACTATGACCTCTTTCCCTAAATCTTGATAACCAATAGAGCCAACATTTATTCTCGCAGGATTATACGCAAAAGACTTGGGAGGGACGACGATATATTGACGACAATCAATGTCTTTTAAATAACCGCCACCGTCCTCAAACTGGTCACTTTGTGGATAGAAACCTACCTCATTTGAAATTGAGTATCTCTCGTAAGGTAGATTTTGGCTATTTTTCTTACCAGCCGGGAAAGTGATGTCCTTAAACTTTTTCTTCTCCCAGTCTCCCTTAAAGCCCGGGAAACGAAGTTGCGGTATGACTTTATTGTTTTCCATACATCCGAAATAGTCAATAGTTTAATTGATATACGCATTCAGCCCTTCGATAGCATTCCCGCTGGAAAGCAGGGCGAACAGCGGAGCCAGATCCGCAAGCAGACCTTCCTTGGCTGCCTTCCGCTGCTTCCAGTTCTCGATATGGCTCAACAACTCCCGCAGGACATCTTCGTCCAGGCGACGGAGTTTGGCCGTTTCGGCGACAAACCTTTCAAGTGCGGCAGCATCGATGCCGTATTCTCCTGCAAGGGCGGCAATCTGCTGATTGAAGCGCTTGTCCTTGTAAGCCTTATACCGCTCGCGGATCTCCGCCTCACTCACTCCGCTTCCTTTATGAAGCTCCTCCTCGATAAAAGCCTTCAGATACTCTCGTTCGTTCATCAGATCAACGCTGCTGGAGAGTATCTCCAAGAGCTGCTCCTTGGTAATCTTCACTTTCTCGAAATGAGTATCCGTGTACTTGGCCAGCAGTTTCATGATGTAGTCATAGTCCACCACGGCAGAACTGAACAAGGAGAGTTCGAAGTCGGGTTCGTCATCGGGGACCTCCTTTGACTGGTGGCTATTCTCGTTACGCCGGCGACGAGCAAGGTCTAGGTAAGCTGTACGGAACTGCTGAAGCGTGTCTTCCGGCATGGCTGTCTCTATGGCCACCTTCAGTTCTTCCGGCATATCCACGTACTGATCCAATCTGATCGACAGGCGCTGGACCTCCTTGAATGCATCGATAAAGTTGCTGGTATTCTCTCCCTGGGGGATGTTTATCACTTCCTCGGGTTTGCAATCCAGGCCCATGCCATTCATTACTGCCTGGAGCTGTGTGATGGCGTTCTTGTATTTTTCAACGACAGATTCCGCCGGTTCGACCAGCCAATACTCTTTGCCCTTATCCTTGTCAAAGCCGCTGAAAAGAACCATGGCATCATCCATAGCAGCCTCCAGGTCCCGGTAGCAAATGATATTACCATAAGGCTTAGTGCCGTCCAGAATGCGGTTGGTACGGCTGAAAGCCTGAATGAGCCCGTGCCACTTTAGATCCTTGGCCACATAGAGGGTGTTCAGGAACTTGCTGTCAAAGCCTGTGAGCATCATCTCTACGACGATTACTACATCCAGCTTCTTGCTATGCGGGTAGTCCTTGTTGGGATACTTCTGATCCTTAACCCTGCCCTGGACATCACGATAGTATTCATCGAAAAGGTCCACGCTAAAGCTGGTGTCGTACATCTGATTGTACTCATCGATGATATGCTGCAATGCCTCCCTATTGCCCTCCGGATTATCCTTGTTGTCGGCTTCCTCCTGTGGGAGGTCTTCATCCGAGCTATTCCGCATGGGCGGAGTAAATACTGCCGTGATATTCAGCGGAACATAATCGGGATTCTCACTCTTCATCACCTCCTGCATATCCTTGAAGATCTGATAGAACATGATAGCATCAGGGATAGAAGGAGTAGCCAGAAGGGCATTGAACCGACGTTTCGCCGTTAGGGTATCGTGGTTATCGAGGATATGCTTTACGATCTGGTATTTACTCAGTGGGTCGCTGATCGGAGTTCCGTCCGCTTTCGTATTCCCGTAATGCTCGACCTTGAAACGCAGAACGTTATTGTCCGTGATGGCGTTTGTAATGGTATACTGATGCAGACATTTCTGGAAGACGTCCTCCGTGGTAACATATTCAGCCTGCTGGCCGTTCACTCGCGTATAGCTGCTATTTTCCTGGAAGATCGGAGTCCCCGTGAATCCGAAGAGCTGGGCCTTAGGAAAAAAGTTCCTGATGGCGGCGTGATTCTCCCCAAACTGGCTTCGGTGGCACTCATCGAAGATGAAGACGATGCGTTTGTCCTTCAGACGTTCCAGGCGCTGGTAAAACCTGTTCTTGTTGGACGGATCCAAGGCGATGCCCAATTTCTGGATAGTAGTAACTATCACCTTATCGGCGTAGTCGGTGCTCTCCAAGCGGCTGACCAAAGCTGCCGTGTTCACGTTCTGCTCCACGCATCCCTCCTGGAACTTGTTGAACTCGTCACGGGTCTGTTTGTCCAGGTCCTTTCGGTCGACGACAAACACGCACTTTTCTATGCTGCTATCAAACTTGAGAAGAGTCGATGCTTTGAAACTGGTCAGTGTCTTGCCGCTGCCGGTGGTGTGCCAGATATAACCGTTCTGATTGCCTTCATCCACACAGTTCACGATCCTTTCGACGGCGTAGATCTGGTAGGGGCGCATCACAAGGATCTTCTTCTCTGTTTCCACAAGCACCATGTATCGGCTGATAAGCCGGCCAAGAACCGTCTTCTGAAGCATCATATCCGAGAATTCGAACAACTGGGCAATCTTATGGTTGTCCGGATCGGCAGCGTGATACACCGGCAGATAGTTGTTCGTAGCGTCGAAGTGGAAATGCTCGTCATTGTTATTTGCAAAGTACATCGTATCGCTGCCGCCGTTGCTGACGATGAACAGCTGCATGAAGCACATCAGCGTGTTGGTATAGCCATTGCCTCGGTCTTCCTTATAGCGGACAATCTGTTCCACTGCCTTCATAGGGGAAACGCTGTGACGCTTCAACTCTATCTGCACCAACGGCAATCCATTGATCAAGATGATGACATCGTAACGCTGGCGGCTGTTTGCGGTGTTGATGGTGAGCTGGTTCACCACTTCATAGTCATTCTTGCACCAATCGCGCAGGTTAACGAGACTGTAATCGAAAGTGGTGCCGTCGTTACGAACGAAGGTCTGTTTTTCGCGCAAGCGCTTTGACGCCGTGAACACGTCTGCTGTTATGTTCTCTTGCAAGAGCTTTCGGAATTCATCGTCAGACAGAGAAACGAAATTGAGCCGTTCGAATTTCTGACGGAAGTTTTTCTCAAGCGCATCCAAGTCACGGATATCACTCCGATAGACGTACTTCAGCTCCTGCATTTTTTCCAGGAACTGCTGCTCGAGTTGGGCTTCGCTTTGAATCATGGTTTTCGTGTTTTGTGGATTTCGAGTGCAATTATCAGGGCATATTATGCACTCATTCTGCACAATTATATTTATTAATCATATTTTGGGCCCTTTGCCTAATTGTTTCGCGTAAAGAAACGGGCTCCAGCACCTCCACATGGTCCCCATAAGACATGATCAGAGACTCCAACTCTGGCGTATGAAAGACCTCTAGTTCTATAATACAATTATCCTCGTCCAATACACGTTGAGAAGAATGAAGGGGTTTTGTGACAATGTATGGGTAGCGCCTCTTTTCAAACTTCAATACCACTTTATCCGGCACCCCATCGCGGGGCACAGAAACACCCACGACATCATCGAAATACTCCTCGAAATCAAATTGCGTATTGGGAATATAAGGCATGTTAACCGGTTCAATTTTAACAATCCGGTCCAAGGGAAGATTGGTAAGTATGTTCTTATCCCGCTCGGTAATGCCGAACAAAAACCACCTGTTGTTGTACTGTTTGAGGTAGTAAGGGTGCATGAAATGAACCATTTCCCCCTGGGTGAAATGACTATATGTTATCTTGAGAACCTGTTGATTAACAATATAATTATACAGTACCGAAAGGTTTTCAAGGCCTTTCAAGAAAGGGTTCTTCTCGTATCCAATGACCGGTGTTGTATTCTTCTTACGGCCAAGTTTATCTTCGAAATTCGCCACAAACTCACTAACCCAATCAAAACCGGCCGTTCCGTTTAATCTGTTGAGCATGACAAGTGCCTCGTCCAACTTATCGAGCTCTGCCTCCGAGAATTCTTTCTTGTTGATAGAGAAATTGATATCAGTATATCTATAATAACACTTATGCCCTACATAATAGCGTCCTATCGGAGCATCATACCCCTCTTTACTCTGCATATAACTAATGTCACTGAAAATAGTACGGCGCTTGATATAATACTTGACTACTTTCTTTGGATCCTTGCGGTCTTCTTTATGGAGATAATGCTCCATAAGTGCATCCTCACATGCTTTGATGAGATCATCAATATAGAACATCCGATATGGATTGGAGAAACAGGCATCAAGGGCTTGATACCTGATTATTGCGTGCTTGTTTGTGGCCATCAGTTAATAATACGGGGTTGCGTGCTTCAAAAATACAAAAAAGAGGATAATTGTGCAATCAAAATGCATAATTCCTCCTTCGTAATGAACCCCAAGAGTGAAATCAAACACTCATGATTCAATCCGTGGGGAGAACAGGGGTGAACTAAACCATTTCACCCTACCCGAGCAAATTCCAAAACGCTGATAATCAAAACTCCAACCCTAAACCCTCGGCCAAACTACTCCTGAACTGTTCACCCCTCCGTTTACCCCATAGACCGCAGCAAAATAAAGAGATAGACAATGGATTTCGCATTGTCTATCATCCGAGCGCACATTAACGGCGGGGATTCAGTGCCATTGGTCCAATTCCTATGGCTTTCCTTTCTTCCCTCCGCTGTACTTTCCGCTCGCTTTCCAGTTGAAATACTCCTTCGGGCAGTATGGGGGCATGAACCATTTCTCGGGGACACTCTTTCCGGCATTGACATTGTCGGACTTCATCTTACATGTTGCGATAACGGCATCCACGTAGTTCTGGTAATCAGCGCCCGATAGTTCCGCCCACTCCAGGTTGCCGGCGTCGAAGTTCATCATATCGTAATCTTTGTGCAGAACCTTTGGACATTTCATTCCAGAAGGGTCTCCACCAACAAACCCGGCGGCAGCCATGAGGTCATCTACCGGGAGATTCAGACCGTTTAACTTGACAAACGGTTTGTAAAGGAATCGTTCGCAATCGGTGGAATCATCATGGTAATGGTCCTCCACCGGTAGCACCATTCCCCCATCCATCACCTTGCCGGTTCGAAGCACGGTGACACTGCGGCCCATCCATTCGACACGCTTGAGCATTACCTCAGATTGCGTGTACGAGTCCAAGTCCGGAACCCACATCAGATTGTCGGCGTCAGTGTTCATTACGTTCCCATCCAGACGCTTGGCCTTCTTGGGACCATCGCCAGGGTATGGGAAGAGGCAGGCATCGGCAACGGCATAACCTGTTTCGATTCTCTTTCCGGACTTGTTGATCACATACGGCCCGGAAGCATCTTGTAGGACAGGAAGGATATCTCCAACCTTTCCATAATTGTTCAAAGCGACGGTCTTGCCGTCCTTTGAAATTAGTAGACCGGTACCTATTGAAAAGTAGCAGTCATTACCATTCACGGGAACTGTTTTCTTGTTCCCAATATTTACATAAGTACTCATATCTATAAGTATTTAAGCGTTTTGCTCCAAAATCAGGTATCCCTCGACCCGCTTGCCGTCGACAGTTTTGGTAACCTTCTTCACGGGCAAGGCGTTCCATTTCTCCAGGTCAGTAGCTTTTGCGGTCAACGGGAAGCTGAGGCTGTCGTAGATGCCTTGGAGGATGTCTTTTACATTTGCATTGGAATAGAACTGCCCCCGGACGAATGACGCTATAATGGCTGCATCCAGGGCAGGCTTTCGTGATATTATTCTGATCCGCTGGCGTATTCTTTCCTCCACATAGCTTTCTGCGCGGATGCCCGAATGCCCGAGCGCGCGGTAGTACTCCTTCATCGTCATCGGTATCTGCGGTAAAGACTCCAGTTTGGGCTGGTACTCCGGGTATTGGTCCAGAAATACGCAGTACGCTTTCATTCGTTGCTCGAAATCTCCTGTGAAGGTGGCAAGGAAATCCGGGGTCAAAGGATAGTTCCGGTCTGGTTCCGTCACATCATCAATGGCGCGCAGGACCTGGCAGCTGTTGAAATATGTGGTATCCCTGAGCTGCCACGCGCGGATTTCGTTGCACATGGCGAGCTTGTTAATCACTGGTCGAGCTCCACCCACCGGATCATCAATAACGGTGACGTAATCTATCTCAAACGGCTTTTCCTGCTTTTGGCAATCCCGAATGCGTTTAATGTCACTCATCTGCAAATCCTCGTCGCTATCGTTAAACCGTGCAATCCACTTTTCGGAGAGAGCCACTTTGCCGGCTATCCTCGCTTGGTATGTGTCTTTCTCTTCCGCGACGGTCGTATCGGTCTTGCAGTAGAACGTCGCATCGTACTTGAACGGATTGCTGTCATCCCTCTGCCGACCCATTATCTGCGGAAGGTCGAGGGAAATGTCGAGAACCATACTGTCAACGGCGATGTCGCTGAAGATGTACGTATATGCCTGTGTCCAGAAGTCCGTTCCCTCGAAGGAGCACCGGGTAATGAACGTGAACGGTGTCCTCGGTTCCCTTTCCTGCGGAGCGTGACCGATTGTGAACCCCACCTCCGCTAGTTCCTTTCGGCGCTTATCGTCTATGGCGCAGATCACGGTGGTATCTGCTGGGGTGAGACCGTTAGCCTGGATTATCCCGACAATGGCCTTCACGTTATTGAGGAAGAATAGCGCTTCCCGGGCATATACGGGTTGTCCCTTGTGGTATTTCTCCTCGAAAAAGCCCTTATCCCGATACTTCTTGATAATCCGCTTGACGATTGCTCCGGGACTGCAGTTATAATCCTTCCTCACGATGTTTGTTGGCTGAAGGGATGACGGATGCCATACCAGTTGAACATACGGCAGACTTTGGAATTCCGGAAGCAGGTCCAGGTAATCTTCCAAGTACGGTGTGGCCGACAAGAATATAATCCAATTCGGGATTCCCTTCAAGGTTTCCAAGAATTCGATGTCCACCTGCCCCTTGAATGAAGAGTCCGTGAAAATCGCCTGGCACTCGTCCACAATGATTCGATACCTCTGAAGTGAACCATCGGCCATTAATCTGCGGACAATATACTTGAACGAATCGTATGAGACCAGGATTTTTGGCGGGATACGGTTATTATCACACTCCCGAATATACTCCATCATCCGGTTCTCCAGGTCAATAGGGATGGCGTCGTCAGGGTCCTTCTCATTCCGGAACAGGTAAATCTTGTCCTTGAACCGCCTTGAGTTGGCCTTGCAGAACATCAATGCTTTCCGTGGACTGCAAAGGATGGTCGGTATGGGTGCATCGAGGAACATCGTCGTAGCGCCACAACCAGTAACGGCTTTGTTCAGGATACAGGTGCCCTGCTTGTAGAGCTTCTGTTCCAAATCATCTTTAACGTCTCCCAGATAGTGTAATTCTTCTGGTAAATAGATAAACTCTTTTTTCATACCTTTTTGATTTTTGTCTTGTTAATCATGTTGAATATGGGGACCGAGGTGTATGATGGCCTTCTAAACCCTCTCCTACACGGCCGACTGAATCCTTCCCTATAGAGCCATCATAACCACCTCAATCCTATCTGTTCCAACAAGGAAGGAAAGTCACAATGAGGTGGAGTTATGGCTCTTTCTGTCAGGAAAGAGCTCTGCAGACGGCCGAACGCAGTGAGGGTGTCTGGAGGAAGAGGGTTTAATCGCTATCCTCCCTCATTCCGCTATCGCTCCGTTCGGTCAGCTAGCAGTCTCCCTGATGGAATCCTCGTCAAGCTCGGAATCCATCCCCGGCTTCGCTTTGCTACGCCGTGTCGGCAATGCAGATAGGTGTAGGTTTTTTCCTTCTGTTTTGTCCTCTTCTTTAACCCTTGTTCAGAATTCCGTGAAAAAAGCCTACGGTCCCCATAATCAAGGAATTAGCTTGCGTCTGACCTCCCTTTTGTTCACATTAGGGAAATCGCCTTCAATCATCATCCTGCAGTTTGGTTTCTTCTGACATGTACATCTCCCAGGGCAAATTCGTGGTAACGTAGGTGGAAATCTCGTCCTTCTCATCGATATACTCATCTACCGAAACCACCTTATACTGCTCTCCAAATAGTTTCAAGAGGTTCCGTAAGAAGATGCGCTCGATTCCATAAGCATCGTCGTCTCCATAGAATACAAACACACAATTACCATCGTCGTTGTGGTAAGTTGCTCCTCCAATACGATGAATGTCAGATTTAATTAGCTTTAAATACATAATATTCAACTGTTTATCATCTCTAGTAAGGAATTGCCCGTTTTCTCCTTTTGCCCCCCTCTCCCTCACCACTCGGACCGCCATCTAAAACAATACTTCTCATTGATAATCAATGCCTTATAATAGGAAGAGACTCTTACCTGGTACCGCTCTGACTTGCTTGCCGCCGTTTCTGCGCGGACCATCCTGGTACCAAACCTCTCCCGTATAGCCCACGTCGTGATGATGATGGGCTTTTTCTTTCACTGCCATTATACTCCGGATAGAAACAATGTAAATGCCTTATACATAGAAGATTACATAACATATTTGGATAGACAGCCGTAGACCGATGGGCGCGAGGAGCGTTACCATCAGGAAAGGTCTCCGGTGGACTGGTTCCGCTCGCCGCAACTCATGATTGCTCTGGCGACGGTCCCTGTCCTGTCGTATCCAATGCCAAGACGCTGTTTAGTGATGCTGCCCGAAGGAATAGGGGCGGCCCCAGCGTCTTTTTTTTTGACCCCCTATGACTTGACCGAAACCCTTATTATATATAGAAACACTTAATTATCAATTATTTACACTTTAACACTATCACATTATGAAATTCATCAAAGTTATGACTGTGGCCATCGACATTCTCTTGGCCATCACCTTGGGTATGGAAATTCGGGATAGAATTTCTGCCCGCAAGAAGAACAAAGACACCGAAGTCGCCGACCCTGAGCCCGTAACCACCGATTAGAATGGCTCAGAAGGATGTCGACGATATCATCAACATCGTGATCTATATCAGCGAGATGGTTGGGAGCATCGCCAAGAATGCGAAAAAGCTCCTTACCATCTTCCGCCGTAGGTCCCGCAAAACCAAGAAAGAAACAATAGAATCAGATTAGAAATGGAAAACAACCAATTCAACGGGTCGCTCTATCCCGTCATGGTCGAATCCCAGGAAGGGACCGTCCAGATGGGTGAGCAAAGGAACCCGTTTATCCTGGGGAACAGCATCCCGCTCGAACTCCCCGAACTGCAAGACAAGTACTGCACGCCGGTCTTCTCGAAGGATAATGTCGAGACCATCAGCCATGCAGACTTTGCTACCACCGCGCTTGAGGCGGTCCAGACCTTTTTTCACGGTCAGACCGTCAAGGCGCCCGTAATCCGTTGTTCGCACGAAATGAAGCTCAGAACAAAGACCGGCACAGGTAAGCTCGTAGAAAACCTGATGCCGGAAGACGAGAGCTCCTACATGCAGCGGATGATGTTTATGATCGAGATTCCCGGCATCCAACGCGTAGTCAACGGCAACCTCCTGAACCTCCAAGTGGTCGGGGTCCGGAGCTACGCAGAGACCAATCTGCTGGGCTTATCAACGCAACAACAACGCTTCCGCCTCGGAATCGGCTTCGTCAATACCGTTTGCACGAACCTATTACTCCGCACGGACGGCGTGAACTTATCCATCAAGGTGACCAACCTGACTGACCTCTACCGCTACTGCCTGGAGGTCTTCAGCAGGTATGACCATCAGCGTCACCTCGAAGACATGGAACGACTGGGCCAGACCACCATAGACGTTCCTCTTTTCGCCCGT
>JAEEGF010909907.1_pt1 | contig 23428 bp, 19 predicted proteins | sample 9134171 | NCBI WGS metagenome assembly JAEEGF01 (sample SAMN16246542, study PRJNA631951) | gut metagenome | biome: gut microbiome; feature: rumen; material: AP-attached | host: Bos | place: Iran: Karaj | collected 2018-10
AAAGTGGTTCTGTTCACATAAACCAGTTCTCGTTCGCGATTGCTCTCGAACACATATTTGTCGACAAGCTCTGGAATGAAGTCCGTGATGCCCAGTTCTTCATGCACTTCGCGAAGCAAAGCCTCTTCTGGTGTCTCGCCATAGTCAATGTGACCACCAACGGAAGTGTCCCATTTCCCTGGTTGAATGTCCTTCCAATCAGGCCTTTTCTGCAGATAGAGTTCGCCCTTGGAATTGAAGACATGCAGATGTACAACAGGATGAAGCAGCCTGGAGCCGCTATGGCACTCGCCTCTTGTGGCTGAGCCGATTACCTCTCCGCTTTCATCCACAATGGGGAATATCTCTTGCTGGTTGTCCATTTTTCAGTTGACCTGATTGGTTACTTTCACTTTTTGCCTTTCACAGATTCTGGTGTCCAGTTCTTGAAGAAGCGCAGCACTTTTTCCTGATTGTACCCCTGACCTTCTTCCAGGAAGCTCGAATCCTGAATGTGAATCAACTTGCCCTCGTTATCGATGATGACGAAGACTGGGAAACCAAAGCGGCCACAGTTGTTGAGCCGTTCCATGAGGGCTTTTGCCTGCAATTGCTTCTCCTCGCTTTCAGACTTTCGGGGATTGTAGTTCACATGGATGTACTCGAAGTTCTCGTCTATTACCTTACTTATAGTCGTATCTTTGGAGATGAAGTCAGCAAAACGCAGGCACCAAGGGCACCAGTTTCCCCCTACCTGACAGACCACGAACTTGCCCTCCGCCTTTGCCTTTCCGATTGCCTGGTCTATCTGCTCAAGTGGGTTGATTTCCTCGTTATAGACCTTCTTCAGCGCAGTTTGAGCTTGGGCCGTAACCGCCAACACAGCTGCACAAAGTGCCAAGATTATCCTCTTCATATTCGCTCTGAACTGATTTCTTGTGACAAAGTTAAGCATTTTGTTTGGTTTTTTGCAGATTGGAATCCGATTTAATCCGCTTTGTTTGCAAATTCGCAATTTGAGGCTTGAATATGACTCCAACCTGATTGGAAAACATCTAGTGTGACGTTTGCAATTTACTAACGTGAAGTTGGCGATTTACTAGTGTGACGTTTGCGTTTTACTAGTGTGACGTTTGCCGACGTCACACTAGTTGTTTGAAGATGCCCCTGCCTAAGCTTAGAAACACGAAAGGAAGTCACATCTCTTTCGCGATTTTTCATCAAAAGACTCACTTTTTTGCGTGTAATTATTCGGGGAAAATAAAAAAAATGTATCTTTGCCGGCGAAAAGATTGAAACAAAGGTAAAACGATTTTATTAACTAAAAAAACTAAACTAACATGAAGCAAAAACTTTACCCGTTTATCCTTCTGGTCCTGCTTGGACTATTTGGAAACAGCATGCATGTTTTGGCGCAGGAAATCCCTGAGCCAACTGCTCAGTGGAATTTCAACGACCCGGACAACCTGATGGCTCCCGACAAGGGCAGCCTCGTAATGACGCCTGCCACTCTGGGAACAAGAAGCGTTACGCTCTCGACCCTTGAGAACGCAGGAATCATAACAGCCGACGGTCCGGACGAAACAAACAAAGCCATCTTTGTGCCTTACACTTCGGCTTTGAAAGTATCGCGAGCAGAAGGCGCCGCAGCCTCTCAGTCCTACACCCTCATGCTGGATGTGATGGTGGAAGACGCAGGTCCCTACGACGGTTTGTTCCAGACAGACCCCAACAATGGCAACGATGGCGACCTCTTCATCCACAACAACACAGCAGGCGTAGGCTCCCTAGGCTATGGAGGTACAGTAAAGAGCGGCTTTTGGAACCGCTTTGTGTTTACATACCGCGATGGTAAGAACATCCTCTATCAAAACGGCGAAAAGATAGCCGAGGCAGACCCAGACAACAACGACCGCTTCAAGCTTCAGCCATTTGGATTCTACCTCTTCTGTGACGAGGATGGCGAGAAGAATGACACTTACGTGGCAGGAGTCGCTTTCTGGGAAACATCGTTGAGTGCCGAGCAGATAAAAGCTCTTGGAGGCTACAAGGAAGAAGCTAAGAACTTTGAGATTGGAACAGAAGCCGAACTGTTAGCCTTTGCCGACTACGTCAATTCCAACAGGGCAGCTAATGGCGTTCTGACTGCAGACATCGCACTCAGCAATACCTGGCAGACACCTATCGGCATCGATGGTGCGCCCTTCACGGGAACCTTCGACGGACAGGGTCACACAATTAGTGGCTTCGAAGGTGTTAGCACGGGTAAGTTCGGACTCTTTGGTTTCATTAGCAATGCCGAAGTCAAGAACTTCAGTATCCAGGGTACACTGGAAGCCAACGCAAAATCTGATGGCACGGCAGCACACGGCACCGGAGCCATCGGTTGGTCTGCAAGCAGCCGCGTCTCGAATGTGCACTCCGCACTGAACATCACCGTCACCGAAAGCAACGTACATCATGTAGGTGGCGTGATAGGCTCTTCGCAATACCATAACCGCATCACAGGCTGTACCTTCTCCGGCACCCTGACTGAAACGGCTGGCAACAACGACTGCTTTGCCGGTGTGACTGGCTACATGGCAGAGGACACCCTGCTGTATTGTGCAAACTACGGCACCATCAACTACGTCCTCCCCAACTGCTCCGCAGGCGGCATCGCGGGTTATCTCAACAACGGAGGCGGTATGATAATCGGTTGCTTGAACATGGGCAAGCTTACTCTCACAGCAGAAGACGCAACGCCTACATACGGCGGTGCCATCGTGGGCAACCAGAATGCCAATTACACCCTCGCCAACTTCCAAAGCAACTATTGGCTGGAGGGCACTGCCTTGACCGGATTTGGCAGTAAGAACATACAGAGCCCCGCTGTATCGACCTTCACGGCCGACATGCTGCCCACCGGAGCTGTATGCTACGGTCTGAATGGCGACCAGACAACTATTGGTTGGTACCAGACAATTGGCACAGATGAAGCGCCAGTACTTGACCCCACTCACGGTCAAGTCTATATGAACGGACGGAAGCACTGCAATGGCGATGTTTATGCAGATGCCACCTATACCAATACATATTCAGATGTAACACAAGACGACCACGACTTTGTTGATGGATATTGTTCATATTGCGACCTCTTCGACGACAATTACACCTTGACACCAAATGCTGACGGCATATACGAGATAGCTAGTGCAAATCAGCTCAGGCGGTTTGCCCTCATAGTTAATCAAGGCAATCTCAAAGCCAATGCTGTTCTCACGAACGATATTGACTTTGCAGACATCAAAGCAGCAGGTTGGATATGGACACCTATCGGAAGTTGGGTCTCAACCCCATCAGGTAGTGCATGCTTCCAGGGCCACTTCGACGGCCAAGGTCACGCCATCAAGAACTTCAATGTGAACTCAAGCCAGAATTTCTTCGGCCTCTTTGGCGTCATCTCGACGGACTGCCTCATCGAGAACTTCAGCATCGACGGAACGATTAATACCAACACACAGTACACTGGCGGCGTTGCTGCATACTCTCGCGACGACCGTCCCGTCATCCGCAATATTCATAGCTTTGTGAACATCAACAACTCAAGTGCTGGCGGCAGACAAGGCGGCATCCTTGGTGGTGCTCACTCCACTACCTTCAAGACCGTCATCGAGAACTGTACTTACTCTGGCACTTTGGATGGCAACGATGCAGGTGGCGGTGGCAACTATGGCGGCATCGTAGGCTATGTGAACAACAACGGCAATACCATCGTCGACATCACCAACTGCCTGTTCGATGGTCAGGTTATCAACACTAACGCGGCTCCAGGTACTTGCACCTTTGGTGGTTTCGTAGGTTACAGCAATGGTGCTGTCGTAACTATCAAGAACAGCCTGTCTATCGGTAAGGTGGAATCTGCTATTTGGGGCCAGTTCTTTGGCGCAGTCAAGAGCAACAAGTCTTCTCTTCCCAACAGTTATTATAAAGGTGAGAACCTCAACGGCTCTGCAAGCACAGTTACCTTGACGGCTACAGAAGTAACCGACGAGCAATTGGCAAGTGGCGAGATTGCCTGGAAGCTGAACGAAGAGAACTTCTTTGATGTTGCATGGCATCAGGTTATCGAAGAGCAGCAGTATCCTGTTCTCGAAGGTGATGCTCTTGTTTATGAGTTCGGCGAAGGTGACTACAGGAACCTCAATGATGAAGTGTTGAATGAATTCATCAGCGACATCAGCAGTAAAGAACAGGAATTCCTCGAGGAAACTGCAGCATATCAGGTATTGCTCGATGAATATGAGGCAACCATTCAGTCATGGGCAGACATTGAAACTATGGAGGAATTCCTCGAATCTTATAAGGCTGCCTTCGAATTGAAGGAAATCATTGAGATTTCTGCTGCCAATTATGCAGCATACACGAAAGCTTGCGAAGATGCAGCCCAATATATAATTGATAATGAACTCACAGGTGAATATACCGATTTCCTCAAGGATTATCTGGAGCAGAACTCAGAGCCGAATGCTGACTATCCCAACGGCACCTATGCCTACATCATGGATTATCTCAATCTGAACAATGAGGCTCTTGATGCCGAGATAGCCTTCGTAAACCAGATGCTTGACAATGCCATTGCTGGTGGTGTCACTCCTGGAACAGAGATTACTCGCCTGATGGAAAATCCCACCTTTGCCAATGGATACGAAGGATGGACAACTGAATTTGAAGGTGGAACTGCCACAGTTGGTGGCACGCCTGAAATCATGCCTATTCCCGAAGGATTCAACAACAAGAGTTTCAATGCCTATCAAACTCTGACAGAAATGCCGAACGGCATCTACATGATGACTGTTAACAGTTTGTTCCGCGCTGGAAATGATGTCTATAATAACTTCTATGCCGGCCAGCTCTACTTGAACGGAACAGTCAACTATGTCATGTCTCCTGGCGAAGATGTCATCTTTGAGGATGATGCCGAGATTGGTGTGAACTGTCTTGGAGAAGGAAGCGACAAACAATATGAATTGGACGGCCTCTTTGGTTGGGTTCCACAGGTAAGAGAAGGCTGCTCTGTTGCCTTCAATGCAGGTCGCTACCAGAACTTCTGTGCCACTGAAGTAACCGATGGCACACTGACAGTCGGTATGCGCAATCTGGGAACTGGTATCTCCGGAGACTGGCTGCCTTTCGGAAATCTGCATGTCTACTATCTTGGCACTGCAGCAGAAGCTGATGCGAAACTCACCGAGTTGCTCAATGGCTATGCTGAACGCGCTCAAACTATCGTAGACTTCATCTGGGCTGATGATGAGAATTTCTTCATGTATCCCAATATGTCGGATGAGCTTAAGGATCAGCTCGTTGATGCTATTGCACAAGTTGAGCAGACCAGCGACAAGATGGCGCTCATCAACACCTTCTCCGACCTCTTCAACCAAGTACATGCATGTCGCAAGGCCTACATCACCATGTTCGACGCTGCCAACAAACTCTTCGATACCCTTGACGGCTTGAGCACTGGAGGCCTTATTTCCGACGAGGCATATATGAAGTGGGAGAATGAGGTTATTGATGCTCAGAGCCATTTCAGCGAAGGTGATGTCACAGCCGAGGAAGCACTTGCCATTGCCGACAAGCTCATCAACAATGACATTATGCCACAGCCTGTTGATGGTGTTTACCAGTTGAAGACTGCTGGCGATCTTGCCATTTTCTCTATGATTGTGAACGGTGGCGCTCTCGAAGCAGATGCAGTCCTCCTGAATGACATTGACTTCGCAGAACTTGGCGAGGACTTTGCATGGTCTGCTATCGGCAACTGGGCAAGCACCGGCATTGCATACAAGGGACACTTCGACGGCCAAGGGCACACCATCAAGAATTTCAACGCTACTTCAGACCGCAACTTCTACGGCCTCTTCGGCGTGCTTTCTGACAATGCACTTGTCGAGAACTTCAACATCTACGGCGAACTCTACACCCTTTACCAGAGCGCTGGCGCTGTAGCCGGATTTGCTCGCGACAACAATGTGGTTATCCGCAATATCCACAGCTACGTGAACATCCACAATACAAGCGTAGGTGGCAGACAAGGCGGCATCCTGGGTTGCGCCAATGATGGCACGATTCGCGTTGAGAGATGTACCTACTCCGGCACATTCGAAAGCGAAGATGCAGGTAATGGTGGCAACTATGGCGGCATCGTGGGCTACACCAACAATAGTACAAATGCAGTCTGTGACATCATCGACTGCCTATTCGACGGTAAACTCTTCAACTCCGCAGATGTTCCAGGCAACTGCACCTTTGGCGGCATGGTGGGCTACACCAACAGTTCACTCGTCACCATCAAGAACTGCCTGTCTATCGGTACAGTACAATCTGCCAGATACGCTCAGTTCTTCGGTGCTTTGAACGGCCCGAACTCTAAGATCTACAATAGCTACTACAAGGGCGACTATGTCAATGGTTCTTCAAGTGGCCAAAGAGCTAATCCTCAGGAAGCCATTGAAGTTACCGATGCACAATTGGCAAGTGGCGAGATCTGCTTCAAGCTGAATGGCGACCAGAGTGAAATCGTTTGGCACCAGACACTTGCAACCGATGACTATCCCGTTCTTGAAGCTGACCATCTGCAAGTATGGTTCAACGATGGCGCTTACACGAACATCGATCCCGATGGCATCAGCGACATCCCAGCCACAGAGCAGCCCACATATGTTGGCATCTACAACCTGGCTGGCCAGCGCCTCGAAAAGTTGCAGAAAGGCATCAACATCGTGAATGGCAAGAAAATCCTTGTTAAGTAAGTAACAGACAAACTTATTTCGCCCCCTTCCATAGGTCTCAACAGGTCTATAGGAGGGGGCGATTATTTTTCAGGCTTCTTTGCTTACCTGTTTCGCTTGGCTTGTTTGGCGAAGGCGAAGAGGGAGAGGGGCAGATGGCAATAGCCGTCGGGGTTCTTGTCGAGGTAGTCCTGATGATATTCTTCGGCTTTGTAGAAGTTCTGCAAAGGCTGCTTCTCGACAACGAGGGGTTGCTGATGGTTCTTCTGCTCCTGGGCAAACACTTTCTCTATGACGGGCAAATCCTCGGCATCGACATAGTAGATGCCAGTCCTGTAGCGCGTTCCTTCGTCGTGTCCCTGCTTGTTCAGGCTTGTCGGGTCGATTGCCTTGAAGAACATCTGCAACAGGAACTCGAGGTCGGCAATGGCAGGATTGTATCTGACGTGCACCGTCTCGGCATAACCGGTCTGGTCTGTATAAACTTCTTTGTAGGTAGGGTTTTCCGTATTTCCGTTGGCAAAGCCGACTTCGGTTTCCACCACGCCTTCTATCTGCTTGAAGTAGTGTTCTGTTCCCCAGAAACAGCCTCCAGCCAGGTAAATGTCTTTCGCTTGAGTCATAAGAAATGATGTGTTTTCAGAGTTTCTGCCGGCAAAGGTACAAAAATCTCGCGACTCTTGGCGCTTAACTCTCAACTTTTTCATATCTTTGCATAGAAATAGTGCAATTATGGCAAAACCTGTCAATCAAGACCTATGGCAATACATCGAGGAGAATATCCTGCCCCAGTACGACGCTTTCGACAAGGCGCATCGGCAGGATCATGCCCGAACGGTCATCCGTCAGAGCATGGAAATGGCTGAGAGGCTGGATGTGAATGCCGATATGGTCTATGCCATTGCAGCTTACCACGATACGGGGCTTTGCGAGGGGCGGGAGCACCACCACGAAGCCTCGGCCAGAATTGTCCGGGCCGACCAGAAACTGCGAGAATGGTTTACTGAGGAGCAGATTTCCACGATGGCAGATGCTGCCGAAGACCACAGAGCCTCTGCCGGCCATGAGCCTCGCACGCTTTACGGTCGGATTGTGGCCGAAGCAGACCGCCATATCGACCCGCTGAACATCATCGAGCGGACCATCCAGTTCGGGCTGGACCACTATCCTGAACTGAGCCGGGAAGAGCATTTCGGGCGAATGGTTGCCCATCTGAAGGAGAAGTATGGCCGAGGAGGTTACCTGAAACTGTGGTTTGCCGACTCGCCAAATGCCCTTCGGCTCGAGGAATTGCGAAGGATGATAGATGATGAAGCCTTGCTTAGGAAGCTATTCGACAAATACATGAACTCTGAGAAACCAAATCCATAGAAAAACATGATGAGAATACTACTGTTTGTATTGCTTGCCGCGCTGGGATTGCAGAGTGGCGAAGCCCGTAGGGCAAATCGGGAAGTGTGCTTGCTCTATTGGAACATCCAGAATGGCATGTGGGACGGCCAAACGGACGATTACCAGCGCTTTACGACATGGGTTAAGGCTCAAGCGCCCGACATTTGCGTTTGGTGTGAGGCACAGAAGCTCTATGTCACAAACACCGCCACTTCCGAGGTGGAGAGCGAAGAGGAGTGCCTGGCCCGATGGAAGCGTCTGGCCCGGCGATACGGCCACGACTATGTCTATCTCAGTGCTCACCCCGACCACTATCCCCAGCTCATCACCTCGCGTTTTCCGCTGGAAGCCGAGAAACTCATTTCGGGCAATGCCGACACGATTGTCTGCCACGGAGCTTCGTGGTACAAGTTGCAGAGGGGACGCAAGACGCTGAACCTCGTCACCCTGCACACATGGCCGCATGCCTATGGGTTCAAGGTGCCGCAAGACCAGCGCGAAGCCAGTCGTGCCCGTCATGAAGGCGACATCTTCCGCAGTGCTGAAATGGAGTATATCTGCAAGGAGACGGTGCTCTCGCATCCCAAAGCGCAAAGGGAGATGTGGGCCATGATGGGCGACTTCAACTCCATTTCGCGCCTGGACAATGCCACCTATCAGTTGCCCGACTCGACGACGCGATTCCTCGTCCACAACTACATTCTGGAGCAGACGCCCTACGTGGACCTCATCCACGACATGCGTTCGGGCCAGTTCATCAGTACCACTGGCGGCAATTCGCGCATCGACTTCGTCTATGTCACCCCTGCCCTGCGGAAACGCATCCGGAGCGCCTCGGTCATCCGCGACTCCTACACCACTCCCGTCCGCAATCCGCAGAAGATTTCCAACTTCTGGCACCCCTCCGACCACTGCCCCATCCTCGTACACTTCAAACTCTAGAAATAAAGCCGATAGATATGAAATCACTGAGAGAACTTTTCCGCATAGGCTTCGGCCCTTCCAGCAGCCATACGATGGGCCCGCAAGCCGCTGCCATCCAATTCCTTGAGCGCCATCCGGAAGCCACGGCTTTCGATGTCACGCTCTATGGCTCGCTCGCTGCCACGGGCAAGGGGCACATGACCGATGTCGCCATCCTTCGTGTCCTGGAGCCTCAAGGGCAAGTCACCATCCATTGGGAACCCACCGTCTTCCTGCCTTTCCACCCGAACGGCATGAAGTTTGCCGTGCGCCAGCCCGACGGTTCGCTCACAGACGAATGGACTGTCTACAGTGTCGGCGGAGGAGCCCTTTCAGAGGGCGAGGAACAAGCGCCAGAGGCTTCTGAAGACGCCCCACTCTACCCCCTGACCACGATGAAGGCCATCATGGCTTGGTGCCAGGAGACGGGCCATGCCTATTGGGAATATGTGGAACAATGCGAGGGGAAGGAGATATGGGACTACTTGCGCGAAGTGTGGCGCGTCATGCAGGAAGCCGTGGAGCGCGGCATCGACCACGAAGGCGTCCTGCCTGGTCCGCTCGGCCTGCAACGCAAGGCACCCATCTACTACACCAAGGCGAAGGGCTACAAAGCCAACCTGCAGAGTTCGGGCCTCGTCTATGCCTACGCCCTTGCCGTCAGCGAGGAGAATGCTTCGGGCGGGCTCATCGTCACGGCTCCCACTTGCGGCTCTTGCGGTGTTCTGCCAGCCGTTCTCTACCATTTGGGGCACAACCACAACTTTTCCGAGGAACGCATCCTCCATGCCATTGCCACAGCCGGACTCATCGGCAATCTCGTCAAGCAGAATGCCAGCATCTCCGGAGCCGATGTGGGCTGCCAGGGTGAAGTCGGCGTGGCCAGCGCCATGGCTTCCGCAGCCGCCTGCCAGCTCTTCGGGGGCAGTGTGGCCCAGATAGAATATGCGGCGGAAATGGGACTGGAGCACCACCTGGGCATGACTTGCGACCCTGTCTGCGGCCTGGTCCAGATTCCCTGCATCGAGCGCAACGCCTTCGCCGCTGCCCGAGCCCTCGACACCAACTTCTACGCCTCCCTTTCCGACGGCCAGCATCGCGTCAGCTTCGACCGTGTGGTGCGCGTCATGAAGCAGACCGGCAAGGACTTGCCATCACTCTACAAGGAAACCTCCGAAGGCGGCTTGGCCAAGCTCAGCGAAGACTAGTTCTCCCCCGCGCAGAACTCCGCTCCCCCACAGAACGGATGCTGCCTGCTTCCCGAACGTAGCGTGCCAAGTTGCGGAACGTAACGTGTCAAATTGCGCACTTTCACGTGTGACGTTCGCATTTTAGCTGTGCCTCGTTTGACCTTATCTGCAGCTAGAGCTCACCTCTCTTGATTCAATTGCAAAGTTACGACAACTCCCCTACACCACCAAATTTCGGCACCCCAATTCAGGCGATTTTCAGCAGGAATTGAATGAATTTTGATGAAAAGTGGAATCAGATATCAGTTTATCAGTTATTCAGTTTTTATTTTTGAAGGTACATTTGTTAAAAAGTTGCCTTAAGAATTTTATAATATATATAATTTAAATTATATATATTATAAAATTTTAGTAGCGAAATTGCATTTGCTCACAAGAAAACTGATATCTGATTTACTGATATCTGATTCCAACCGGAATCGCTCCATGTGCTTCCGATGTATGTTTGTACCTCCGAAGTGAGAACAATCGCTCTGTGATGCCTGAAAATGATTCGTTAAAATTCTATGAATTTTAAATTTTCGAAGATATTTGCATTTTTCATGACGAATAGTGCTGGAAATGTTTGGTGGTCTCACGAAAATATCGTATCTTTGCAGAAGAAATAAACAATATGCGGATATGAAACAGACCATCAACCACCTCACCTGCCTATGCGGCCTGATCGCCCTGCTGTGCCTGTGCTGCCTGAATGGGAATGCGGCAATGCCCTCCTCCCCCAAGGCCACTGTCCGGAAAGCGGTCACGATGAAGCGCGCAAAGCCCCAGAGCGACATGCAGGCTGCCATGGAACGCTACCTGCAAAGCGCCAAGGACCAGAATCTCAACATCCAGAGCGTCATGGTGTTGCAACACGGAAAAGTGTTGTACGAGAAGTGGCTGAACGGCGGCGAAGCTCAGAAGCCCCACATTCTGAACAGCGTCAGCAAGACATTCACCTCGGCAGCCGTAGGACTGGCCATCGGCGAAGGGCTGCTCTCGCTCGACGACAAACTGGTCTCCTTCTTCCCCGACGACCTGCCAGCCGAGCCTTCGGAGAACCTGAAGAAAGTGACCATCCGCAACCTGCTGACCATGAACTGCGGACACGACACCGAGCCTCGCAGAAAGGAGGGCGACACCTGGGTGAGGACCTTCCTCTCCTGGCCCGTAGAGCATGAGCCGAGCACCTACTACTGCTACAATAGCATGGGCACCTACATGCTCTCCGCCATCGTGCAAAAGGTTACAGGCCAGAAGGTCGTGGACTACCTGCAGCCACGCCTCTTCGACCCGCTCGGCATAGAGGCTCCGCGATGGGACGAGAGTCCGCAGGGCATCAACTGCGGCGGATGGGGGCTCTACCTGAAGACCGAGGACCTGGCGAAAATGGGACAGCTCATACTGCAGAAAGGCAAATGGAAGGGCAAACAAGTGCTGCCGAAGGACTATGCCATCGAGATGACGCGCAAACAAGTCCCCTGCCAACCGGCCGGCATGAGGGCCGACAAGGTGGCCCAGAGCGGACTGACCATCGAGAACAGCGACTGGGTGCAGGGCTATGGCTACCAGATGTGGCGCTGCCGCCACAATGCCTATCGGGCCGACGGGGCTGGCGGACAGTACATCATCATCATTCCCGACAAGGATGCCGTGGTCGTCAATACAGCCCAGCTGAATGACATGCAAGCCGAGCAGAACCTCATCTGGGACTACATCCTGCCAGCACTGAAATGACATCAATCAAACGTTCAACCAAACAAACCTAACACTATGGAAAAGAAACCTTTAAAAGCCATATTCGTAAATGGTAGCCCACGCAAGAAGTGGAACACTTTCAAGGCATTGGAGAGCGCCATGAAGGGGGCTCAGGAAGCAGGTGCCGAATGCGAACTGGTGAACCTCTACGACATCGACTTCAAGGGATGCAAGAGTTGCTTCGCCTGCAAAATAAAGAACTCGAAAACGAATGGCGTCTGTGCCCTGAAGGATGACCTCCGCCCCATCCTGGAGCGTTGCCGCGAGGCCGATGTCATCGTGCTTGGTTCGCCCGTATATTACAGTTTCCCGACTGGCGAGATACGCTCGTTCATGGAGCGGCTGATGTTCCCCGTCGGCACTTATCTCTACGAAAATGGCAAACACATCACCCTTCGCGACAAAGTGATTCCCACGGCCATGATTTTCACCATGAACTGCCCCGAAGACTACATGAAAGTGGTGGGCTACCCCCCAATCCTGGAGGAGAACACGAAGGGACTGGCCGATATCTTTGGCTACTCGGAGACGCTCTACATCTGCAACACCTATCAGTTCAACGACTATTCGCGCTACGACTTCAACCTCTTCTCGGAAGAAGAGAAGCGCAAGTATCGCGACGAACACTTTGCGACCGACCTCCAGAACGCCTATGAACTGGGCAAACGGCTGGTCATGAAGTGCCGGGAAGCGGAATAAAGGAGGCAGAAACTATTTGGAGGGAACAGGGCTCACTATCTTCAGGAGTTCCCACATGCCATCGATGATGGAGTCGGCTCCGGCCTCTTCCAGTTCCGTTCTTGTCCCATTGCCCCAAGTGATGCCACAAGTCCTGGCTCCGGCGCTCGAGCCCATCATAATATCGACCGCCATATCCCCCACCACCAGTGCCTCGTCTTTGGCGAAATGCATGGCGGAAAGAGTCTTCAAGACCGGTTCGGGCTCGGGCTTGGCCCTCTCCACATCATCGGCTCCAATCAGGTACGAGATGCAGTCCGAAATGCCCAAGTCCCTCGTCAATCGCGACAACGAAGCATGGGAACGCGAGGAGGCAATCGTGAGCGTGAATCCCTGCTCCTTCAAGGCCTTCAAGGTCTCTGCCACGCCCGGGAACAACTGCGGCTTGATGGATTGCAGGTTCTCCTCGAAGATTCTTCTGTAGGTATCGGCACAGAGCTGAATCCGGTCGGAATGGAGGCCAGGATAGAGCACCTCGAAACAACTTGCCAGCGGAAGGCCGATGGTGGAAGCGCATTCCTGTTCACTGCGATCAGGCAAACCCACCTCGGATATGGTCATCTGCATCGTCGTGACAATGTTCCGCCGGGTATCGCCCAGGGTTCCGTCGAAGTCGAATATAATCAGTCTTGTGCTCATTGCTTTTCGTTTAGCGCCAAAGCGAATCCAGGAAGTCGAGGTAACATTGCCAGTCGTAAGGTGTCACATCGTGTTTCCCTGCACGGATATGGTAGCCCACATCATAGTGCCGGGGCTGATGGATGGCAGGCTGCTCCTTGGATGGAAGCCCCCGCATGCCATAAAGCCGGTAAACCGGTCCGGCATAGTAAAGGCTCAGGTACTCTCCCTTCGGATCTGCCCAGCTATCCTCCTCTGCACTGGCCACATAGGCATGGCGAGGCGCAATCAGCGAAAGCAGTTCATGCTGGTCGAAAGGCAGAGAGGCCTCATTCTCGGAGAACTGATTGAAAGCGGGACAGAACCAATGCGGGAAATTGGCAGTAATGCGGCCCACATTCTCGCCGAAAACACGCTTCGCGAGGGCTGCTCCACCACAACCCGAATCGTTCGAGATGACCGCCTTGAAGCGCTTGTCCTGCACACCTGCCCAAACCGCAGTCTTGCCCAGTCGCGAGTGTCCCAAAACGACCATTCTGCCCTTGTCTATCTGCTTATCCTTCTCCAGATAGTCTGCAATCCGGCTATAACCCCAAGCCCAAATGCCAATCGCCCCCCATTCGCTCTCCTTGCGATTCCGCACATCATAACCAGGAAGGAGCGAGGGAATGCCTTGCGCCATCAATTCCGGAGAATCGGGACAAATGTCGTGGTAGTTCATCGTAGCCACGGCATAGCCTCGCTGGAGTGCCATTTCGTACGACCAACGGCTCATCTGCTCTCCTCGAACCCAAGCTTCCGAGCCCAAACTCTTCACCACTTCCTTCGAGGGCGAAGTGATGACATCGGGCTCCATAGTGGTCGTCTGGTTGCCATGGAAATTGTAGCTCACAATGACAGGAACGCGCCCCCTTGAATTGTTGGGAATATAGAGCAGCAGAAGGGCTTGGACCGACTTGCCGTTCTTGCCTGAAAAGGTGAAGCGGACCTGCTTCTGCGTAGCCAGGCCGCCCATTGCATTCAGGTTCGTGGCGACCACCTCATGCTTCACCTTGATGCCAGTTCGTCGGGGCGTCACACCATATTCCATTTCGCTGAACATTCTCAGCAACTCTGGTCTGCGTTTCTTTTCCCATTGTTTGGCAGTCTCTATGATTTGCCCGTCATTCGCTTTCAATGGGTCAGGCAGTTCGAAGTTGGGCACTTGGCTCTCGTCGTAATTGACGGGAGCATTTTTGTTCTGCCCCATTATGGCAGTTGACACAAAAAGTGCCAGCAAAAAGGTCTCAATGTGTTTCATCGTATTTCAATATTTTTTGATAAGCCAATCGTTCGTCGCCAGACTGCAAATAGATGATGCCACAATATGTGAAGCCGTGCTTCAAGAGGTTGTGTTGCATGATTTTATTGTCGCGATGAGTGTCTATGCGAATGTTTGTATCGTGCGAGAAGCAGAAGTCCATGATTCGGCCGAATATCCCATGAACCTCAGGATAACTGGCAATGCGATGGACAACATGGTAAGGCTTTTCATCATCGAGCCATTTGCCATCGTATATTGTGGCATAAGTGGGTTCGGGAGATTGCAGATAAGCAAAGTAGCCCGCAACCGCGCCATTTTCTTCGATGACAAAGCCGCTGTCTTTCTCAATATCAGCTGCGATGGCCGATTCCGACGGGTAACCTTCTCCCCATTGAAGCATATTGCCCGATTGCCGCATAATCTGCTTTGCAGCCTCCATAACCTGCATTATCTCGGCTATATCGCTCAGCCTTGCCAACCTGATACCCATATCCCTTTATTGGTTTTTCAGATAGTCATACAAGTCGATTGTTCCGGCTTCACTCTTTATATCGAGGCTTGGGACATATTCTTCCATCCTGGTAGAGCCACTCTCCTTGTTGACATAGAAGTACACGAAAGCGCCTGTATAACTGCGGAAAACCACTTGATAGGCAGAATCCGACTCCTCCCCCATCGTCACAGACATTATGTCGGGATTCTCTTCTGCCGCACTCCAGTCATACTCGTTGTGGCAATAGTTGCTGACGCCTTCCAGAGCCATCTCTGCCGTGATTTCGTTCTTAGAAACATTAGTTTCGCAAGAAAGTAATACTCCGGCTAATATGAACACGAACAAAGTTGCGATTTGTGTTCTCTGCGAAATTCTTATCCTTTTCATTTCCCTTATTTTTTCTGCAAAGATATAAAATTTCTTTTGAAATTCTTTCAGAGCAATGTTAAAACTGACTTTTCCGTCTCATTTCCATGCCTGCAACATTGACTCAATTTGCTCCATGATTGAAAAAATCTGCAAAAAGGTGCAAAATTCTCAGATTTTATTTGTACTTTTGCAACATCTCTTAGATGTTTACGCGTTTTAAAGTATTTGGAATAAGGTAATGAGAAAATTTATTGTGTTAGCGACTCTTCTGCTCGGTGCCCTTTCTGGACAAGCTCAGGAAAAGGTCATGAACATCCAGAAGACAGACGGGACAAATGCCCAAACCAGAATCGCCGATTTGAAGCAAATCAGTTTCCTCGCTGTGGAAGCTGGCGAGCAAGGCCTGATAGTGAAGACACAGGACGGAGAAACTGCGTTTGTGCTCTTCGAATCAAATCCTGTCATGACGATTTCCAATGGCAAACTGATTGTAAAATCGAGTTCGGCAGAAACGATGAGGTTTGAAATCAACGACATAGCGGAAATCATGTTCGGCAATGAATCGGATGCCACGCCAATCAAGGAGTCTGAAGGTTTTGCCTTTGTAATGCAAGAAGGCAGCGTGTTGATTCGAGACATTCCAAAGGGCGTCAAACCTAGTATATACTCTATCGATGGACGCAGCCTCCCCACCCCTTCCTACAAAGGTGGCGAACTGCGATTGAGCCGTGCCACGCTTGGCCCTGGCATCTTCATTGTGAAGGTGGGTTCATTCTCTACCAAGATTAAGCTTTAATTCCACTTCCTCCTAACATCAGACTTTTGCAAGATGAAAAAGATATTCCTACTGGCTATCGCCCTACTGGGAACTTTACAGTTCATGGCCCAGCAACCCACCACTATGATCACGACGCTCACCAATGGCGCAAACATCCGTACTGAAGTGAACGAGGTGGAAAAGATAACATTTTCCGATTCACTATTCAACCTCAACAATAATGGCTTACGCATCCTCGAAGCCAACGAACTGTGCTGGCCCGACGACCGCTTGCTACCCTACTTCCCTGCTCCGGCATCTTCAATCAAAGCTCTTGACATGCCTGCAGCCTCGCTTAGCGACGAAGAACGTGTCATGTTTTGCACCTTGCAAGGCATTGTCAATCGCACCCAACCACGAATCCTCCTCTACAATCACAACGAGGAACCTCGAGCCACTTGGCCCACGGCACATAACCTCACACTTAGTTCCATTTCCACCTCAGCGCCCTATACTTTGGTAAAGCAATTCAAGGATGAAATCAAGGGATTGGTGCTCTATAGTACAGAAAAAAGCAACCATTATATCAACCTTGCAGCCACCATTGCAGGTCTGGACCGATTGCTTCCCGTAACCGAAGCAATCAGGACCAAACTTGTGGCAAACGGCATGGACTTTCCAGTCGTGGAAGACCTCACTACGCTAACAATGACTAATGCATATACCATCTATAACCATCTCTACACCAATTACTGGAGTCGCTGCAATCATCGCCTTCTCATTAGCGAACGTCCTACCATACCTTATGTTCACGACATTGGAGCGGCTTGCGGTTCGGCTTGTGTATGGCTCGACCCAAGAACAAATACTGAGCGTTCTTTGCTTGACAAATTCCTCAAGGACTTGACACCAGGTCGCGACTTTGTCTTGGGTTGGTACCCCGAAGAACGTTCTGGAGTGGGCGAAGCCACCAAGTACGGCCTTTCCTCCGTTCCTGGCGACTTCTTCGAAAATACTACTGTCTATACGGCTGTCAACAAGCCCATCAAGATACCTCCCGTGCCGAAACGTCCCAAACTGGAGAACAAAGTATATGCAACCGTCTACATTAGCGACGGCGACAACATACAGTACTGCCAGCACGCCATGGCCAAGATATTCGAGCAAAGCGGCCGCGGACAGATGCCCATGAACTGGACCATCAGCCCTGCCCTGGCCGACTTTTCGCCCTCAATGCTGAACTACTATTATGGCAAGGCAACGACCAACGACTGCTTCGTCAGTGGTCCTTCTGGCATGGGTTATGCTATGCCATTCAACGGATTAGCCGGCACCAACGGCGAATACTACTTATCGGCAGGTGCGAAGTTTATCCCTTACACCCAGCTCACCCAACGCTACATCGAAAAGGCAGGACTGCGCGTCATCACTATCTGGGACAATATCAGCTCTGCTCAACGCAAAGCCTTTGCCGACAACTGCCCCTACCTCTACGGACTCACCATCAACGACTATGAGAGGCAGACTGGCAGACTGGCTTATGCCGTACAGTCCGGCTGGCTGCCCATCGCGCCTCAGTATCCTTGCTATCGCGGCGACATAGAGGGGATAACCGACTTCTTCAACCGCGACATCAAGAACTTCAAGGGGACAGGGCCGATGTTTGTCACAGGTCAGGCAGACGTTTGGAACTTAGGCCCCGACAAGCTTATCGCCTTGAAGTCAAAACTCAACGAACTCTCACCTAACAATGTCAAAATCGTCCGAGCAGATCATTGGTTCAGCTATTACAACGAGGCTCACCATTTGCCGTTCAACATTACAATGCTTCAGTCGATGACTATTTCCTCATCTCCAAGCAAGACTACTGCCAGACTTGCTGCCGACGGGTCACCGTCAGATGGATATATTTGGATTTCAAGAACTGCCGAAGGAACTGGCTGGGTTAAGATGGACTTCAAGGAAAACTACAAGATTAGCCGCTATGTGATTCGACATGCCGAAGCTGCAGGACTGGCTCCTCAACTCAACAGCCGCGACTTCACCATTGAAACCAGTCTTGACGGCGAGACGTGGACCACAATAGGCACTCACACCGGCAACACCCTGCCCGTTACCGATGCTAGCATCACTCCCATCGAAGCGCGATATGTGCGAGTAAATGTCACAAATGCAGGAACCGACGGCTTTGTCCGTATCGGCGACATTGAGGTTTACGGCGCCCATTAACAAATGACGCTGACCTACATCTTCCATAGCGGATTTGTGCTTGAAGCAGAGCAATCTGTCTTGGTCTTCGATTATTGGCATGACCCAAGTGGTGTGATGGATGGAGTGCTGACGAGAGAAAAGCCCATATATGTTTTCTCCAGTCATTTCCACGAAGACCACTTTACGAGGGAAATCTTCAATTGGAAGAAGATACATCCCAACATCACCTACATCCTGAGCAAAGACATTCTCAGACACAGGCGTGCCAGCAAGGAAGAAGCCAATGCATGGCTGGCAAAGGGCGGTTCTTGGACTGATGAGATACTTTCTGTCAAAGCGCTGGGCAGTAATGACAGTGGCGTTTCGTGGATTGTTGAGACAGAAGGCAAACGCATCTTTCATGCTGGAGACTTGAACAACTGGTATGCGAGATTCCTGTCTGAAGTAGTTCCTGGACAGACCATTTATAGCGAGGAGTTTGGCGAGTACATCGACCCGATTGCGCACGAAAAGCAGTTCCTGGGTGAACTGAAAGACATCAAGAAGGTAGCAGACAGTTTCGACCTTGTCATGTTTCCTGTAGACGGACGCATAGGCAATGGCTATACACTTGGAGGCCGACAATTCATCGAGCATTTCAAAGTTGGCATGTTCGTACCCATGCACTTTGTTGCCAGCGGTTTTGAATCATCTTGGCGAATGAAAGAGTTCACAGATGAAAAGCACATTCCCTTTTGGGAAATAAGCAGAGAAGGAGAAACGATTGAAGTGTGAACTTCAAAGATTTTCGCTCTGTCATAGTTTCAGCCTTCGCCAAAGCCAATTAGGAACAAGTCGCCAAAAGAATGTAAGTATGCGATAACGCCAATCTATCACACGAATGTGACGATGATGGTAGATTGATTTGACTATGTCGCGAGCCACTTTATCAGGACGCATCAACATCGGATAAGGGAAATCCCCACTAAGCAAAGCTGTATCGACAAAGCCTGGACGAATATCGGTGAATCTGATATTCAGGCCTCGCTGATGTGCTTGTTGTTCCAATGCTTGGAGGTAGTTGGCTCCAAGTGCTTTTGTAGCTGAATAAGCAGGAGCCGGACCTAAGCCTTTTGTGCCTGCAATGGAAGTGATGGCAGCAATGTGTCCTTCACCTCTTTCTGCAAAATACCTGAAGGCTGTACCTATCATCCTGGCAAAACCTACGGCATTTGTTTCCATTGTACGCAATTCTATATCTTCCTCCAAAGTGCGATTCTGCTTACCAATTCCAGAGGAATGGAAGTACAAGTCCATCCCGCCGAGTCGTTCGATGAGGCTCTGCAGACGTTCTCCAGCATCAGGCTTCGTCACATCAATAGTCATGACCTCAACTGAATCGGGAGCCATAGCCTTAAGTTCCATCAACGGCTCTTCTCGTCTTGCAGCCACACCAAGATGCCAGCCGTCAGCAAGCAACAACTTGGCTACTTCCTGCCCAATGCCAGAACTGGCTCCTACAACAATCGCTTTCTTATTCATGCCTTGTTAGGATGTTATGTGTCGGCTGGAAATGCAGCCGACACATAGTCATCCTGTCTTACTTTATAGAATCTGATGATACAGTTCGATGATGTCCTGTTTGCTGACAGGACGCGGATTGCCTGGGGTGCAGACGTCATTGATAGCCTGTTCTGCCAAGGCTTCTATGTCATTTTCGGTAATGCCGAGCTCGCTCAGTCGCTTATTGGTTCCAACCAATGCACTCAGTTCTTCGATTGCCTTGCAAGCCGCTTCAGCCGCCTCGTCGATGGTCATCGTGGCTTGATAGACGCCACAAGCCTTGGCTATCTCCACATATTTCTCCTTAGCCGCAGGCATATTGAAGCGCATCACAGTTGGCAGCAACATGGCACAAGCCACACCATGAGGCACATCGAAGAGGGCGCTCAACGGATGAGCCATTCCATGATCTACACCCAGTCCCACATTCGAGAAAGCCATGCCTGCCACATATTGGGCGACAGCCATACCATCGCGACCTACAGGATTCGTTGGCTCGCTGACAGCCAAAGGCAAATACTTGTAAATCATCTCTATAGCCTTCACCTCGAACATGTCGCTCAGTTCCCATGCAGCCTTTGTGATGAGCCCTTCGATGGCATGAGTCATCGCATCCATACCAGTCGCGGCTGTGAGGCTTTTGGGCAATGAATACATCAGTTCTGCATCGATGATGGCTACGCAGGGTATGTCGTTCGGATCGACACAAACCATTTTGGCCTGACGCGACTCGTCGATAATGACATAATTGATGGTCGTCTCGGCTGCCGTGCCAGCTGTGGTGGGCAAGGCTATGATGGGCAGCGATTTCTTCTTGGTGTCTGCCACACCCTCCAACGAGATGATGTCGCTGAATTCCGGATTGTTCACCACGATGCCGATGCCTTTTGCAGTATCCATAGAGGAGCCTCCTCCGATAGCTACGATGAAGTCTGCTTGAGCACGCTTGCAGGCCTCGATGCCGTTCTTCACGTTTGTCACAGTAGGATTGGGCTTCACATCATCGAAGATTTCGTAAGCGATGCCTGCTTCGTCCATTACATCGAGCACTTTCCTTGCCACTCCAAACTGCATGAGTCCCTTGTCTGTCACTACGAGAGCTTTCTTGAAGCCAAACCTTTTCACTACGCCAGGCAGTTCTCTGCGAGCGCCAGGACCGAAGTACGACACTTCGTTAAGAATAAATCTGTTAACCATAATCCTTATGTTTTTAATCTGTTTCCTTCTATGTTTTCCATGTTTCTTGTGACAAATATAAGCATTTTATTTGGATTTCTTGCAGGACAGAATCAGTTTTTAATATGTTATGAGCACAAATTAGTTTTTTGAGGAATCAAATCAGCCCCAGTCGAATTACAAAACGAGGCATGGGTAAATTGCAAACGTATAGTGTGACGATGGCAATCGTATAGTGCGACGTTGGCAATCGTATAGTGTGACGATGGCAATCGTATAGTGTGACGTTTGAGATTTACCTTGCCTGCGTTTGAAAAGTCGGAACCGTAATCAAAAACACGCCATTTAGAGGGAATAATTTTGTTATTTGGATTATTACTCGTAAATTTACACCCGAAAAGGCAACATTACCTATGACATTAAGGCGTTTCATACTCGAATGACATTACCCAAATTCATCATAACTATGGATGGTTACCTGCGGCTGGGAATGGTCCATCAGCACAAGGACTTGCTCATTGGCAATGACCAATGCATTGGTGGCGGGTACTACCAGTTCGACTGGACAAGCAACCGCCTCATCCTGGACCGTGCTTCGTATGACTTTGGAAGGCCAAGATGGCATCTGCTCGACAGGCTGAAAGTTCCTGCCGCTTATCGCGGACTTCGCATCATCTATATCTATGATGACGACCGTGAAGACTACATCGTGAGTGACGAACTCAGCATCGAATACTATGATTGACAATTCCTTATGATGACAAGAATAATAGCACTATTAGTGGCGCTTTTGCCGACTTGTGGCAACCTTTATGGAATACGAGTGATGACAGGCGACGAACGGACTGAACTCTATCTGCCTCTCATCGAAGGAAAGCGAGTGGCACTGTTCAGCAATCAGACAGGACTCGTGGGGGAAGAAGGCAAGCATGTTTTAGATCTGCTTGTAGAGAAAGGGGTGAATATGACGGCAATCTTCTCGCCAGAACATGGTTTCCGAGGCAATGCTGATGCTGGAGCCATAGTGGCAGACGAAGTGGACGAACGGACTGGCATCCCTATTCTTTCACTCTACGGACAGAACAGAAAGAAGCATCTTGGAGAGGAAGCGATAAGATTGTTCGACGTGCTACTTGTTGACATTCAAGACGTTGGCTTACGCTATTACACATACTACGTGACGATGTGCCACCTGATAGATGCCTGTGCTAAATACGGACGAGAAGTCGTCATACTGGATCGACCAAACCCTAACGGACACTATGTGGACGGGCCAATTCTGGATATGACCCTAAGAAGCGGAGTCGGTTACCTGCCTATCCCCGTCGTTCACGGCATGACGCTTGGCGAACTTGCCAGGATGGCAATCGGCGAGAAATGGCTGAACGAAGGAAACGAATGCAGGATGACGGTAATCCCTTGCCTGAACTACACTCACCAGACACACTATACCCTTCCCATCGCGCCTTCGCCAAATCTGCCTAACATGCAGGCCATCTACCTCTACCCTTCTCTCTGCCCGTTCGAGGGGACTGTGGTCAGCATGGGACGTGGAACAGATAAACCCTTCCAGCAATACGGACATCCCGATTTGAAAGCATGCCACGACTACTCCTTTACACCACAAAGTATGCCTGGAGCCACAAAGCCCGTCCTGCTTGGGGAAAAGTGCTACGGCAGAGACCTCTCGTCCATTCCCTACGACACAATTTGGCGTGGACAAATGAGTCTGGCTTACGTCATAGATGCCTATAGGTGCCTGAAGAATCAAGGCAAGGCAGACGGGTTCTTCACCTCTTTCTTCGACAAACTGCTGGGCCAGACCTATGTCCGCGAAATGATTGAGAGGGGATGTAGCGAAACCGAAATCCGCGCTCGTTGGAAGAACGAGGTGGAGGAGTTCAAGCAGAAGAGGCAGAAATACCTGCTTTACAAATAAGACGAGGTAGAAGCAAATGGAAAAGTTATAACTCTTCAGGGAAACTCCTCATCGGCCCTCGCAGACGCGGATAAGTCTCCCATATTTCCGGGTTCTTGCCTGTTCGGCTGTCGTGCATACGCCGAAGCGAACGGGATAGCTTCTTCTTCATCTGCCTCAGGATGCTTCTGTACGATGGCGTTTCTGCC
>JAEEGF012367452.1_pt1 | contig 23427 bp, 16 predicted proteins | sample 9134171 | NCBI WGS metagenome assembly JAEEGF01 (sample SAMN16246542, study PRJNA631951) | gut metagenome | biome: gut microbiome; feature: rumen; material: AP-attached | host: Bos | place: Iran: Karaj | collected 2018-10
GGAGGAATATTATAATGGCTTTCACAAAGTCTGATAAATCCGATGCTCCTATGAGGAGAAAGGGCGGAATGCACAGAAGAAAGAAAGTTTGTGTATTTTGCGGAAAAGATAATGTAATTGATTATAAGGATACAGCTAAGCTTAAGAAGTTCGTTTCTGAGAGCGGAAAGATTCTTCCCAGAAGAATCACAGGAAACTGCGCTAAGCACCAGAGAGAGCTTACTTCTGCTATCAAGAGAGCAAGACACCTTGCACTTATGCCTTACGTAGCTGAGTAATCAGTTTATAAGTAAATTATTGAAGACACTTTTTAGAAGAGATTCTAAGAAGTGTCTTTTTTAAAGAAGTATTCAACCTTGAAAATTATCCATATACAGGAAAAAGACATTATTACACCAAAGAACTGAATCAGTGAGGCTATGTTGAAACTATGAATAAAATCATTTTTCTAGACGTAGACGGCGTTCTCAATTCCAAATTCTGGGATAATGATCATCAGCGCGAAATCAGTGAAGGCAAACATGTAGACCTTGAAGCTGTAAAGCTCCTTGGAACCTTAGTTAAAAGAACTAATGCAAAGCTTATTCTCCATTCAGGATGGAGGTTTTGGTTTGATGAATCTATTAAACCCCTTAGACCAGAAGCAGAGCTTTTTGCAAATGCGCTAGCAAAAGAAGGAATGAGCATTTACGGAGTTACGCCAGATCGTACTACAGAAGAAATAAGAAAAAACAAGAAATTTAGTCTTGTTAAGGCTGATGAGATACTTAAGTGGCTGGATGACAACAGCTCTTTTACCAAGTGGGTGGTACTAGATGACCTAGATCTACATAACAAGGAAGTGGCAAGACATCAGGTGAAGACTGATCCAGAGATAGGACTTACAGAAAAAGACGTAGAAAAGGCAATAGAGATACTTAAATAATGAGACCTCTATCTCGAAAAAGGATAGAGGTCTCGTTTTATGATCATCCAAGCTTCATCACAACATCATATGTATCAAATTCATATGCGCCATTAACTTTCTCACCCTTATCAACAACAACTCTAAGGCCCCTATCTTCAAGACTGACATAAACGACATGCCCACCAGTTAGAGCTTCGTCATGTTCAATGTAGAAGTAAGCATTGCCCCAAGGAAAGTCATTATTTAGGTAGTAGCAAATATCATTGAAATATGATGAGCCATCAGCTGCATTTTTATTTTGGCAGTACTTAAGAGCTGAGAAATCAACAGCTATAATTGGTTCTGAACTGTAGGTATAAGTAACGATGAGAATCTCAGCAACTCCATCACCATCAATATCTTTGGCCTGAATGTAATCAATGGTCTTAAAGTCATGTGCCTCATGAATGCGGCTTCCAGCCTCTTTTCCATCAACTGTAAAACTGTAAATGATGTCTCCGCTGTCGTTCTTACTTCTAAATACAGCTAAATGCCCATCAAATCGAGTTCCTTCGATTCCATCTACGTACTCGGTGATATCACCGGTAATATCATTTAATGAAACATCTCTGCAACATTCAAACTGATCATCCGGGCATAAAGACGATACATCCGTGTGTTCCATAGAAACTAAAGAAATGCCATATTGAGTATCTTCATCGTCAGAAGAATATGGGTGATATCCGCCTGGGTAGCTTATTTCGTCAGCTCTTTTACCAAGGACATCATTTATCTCGGCTTGGGTATAGACTTTGATTCCAGCCTCATTAAATCGCTGTTTGTACGGATTTGATTCGTCAAAGCACTCATCAGTAGTAATGATCGAATAATCTTCATCAAGCATATCGTAGGTGTAGTAAGGGTGATCCACACCGTTTTCATCCTCGATATAGTAGCTAGTGATCATAAAGTGCTCAGTTTCAAGCCCTTTAAATATAACTGTTACCATATCGCCCGCTTCATTGTAAGCATAGTAGCTATGAGGATCACCTTCTGTCGTACTGGAGTAAAAGAACTTGTAATCACCATCGGCGTTTACGAATGCAAAATCACCGCCGTGAGCTGTTGCCCCTGCAGAACCTTTTGATGAGATCATTCCGGTATCACTGATACTAAGTTCATTTCGCTCCCAAGCTTCACCGGAATAACAGATCTTAAGTTTTCCATCAAATTCCTTAAGGATAAAGGAAAGGCTGGATGATGTGTCAAAATCAAGCTTTATTAAAAGCTCTTTTATGCCGTCTTCTCCGCAATCGATGTAACAATACTTAGGGTCACCATCAACAGTATTGTGGCCGTCTTCGATACATTTGATGATCTCATTGATGTCGTATTCTTTGTCATCTTCCAGGTAATCAGAAAGGGCATCGCCGCCCTTTGATGGGAGATTTTTATATTTAACTTTAACGTCACCATTCATGAAGGCTTCGTAGATATTGTCTTCTATACTAGCGTTTTCAGCGGCAGTTTCGGATGAAGTTTCTGAAGAGCTTTCGCTATTATCAACTGATTCAAACTCTTTAGATTGCCCTGACGCGCTTTCTTTTATTTCTGTATCCTTACCACAGCCGGCAAGCATTGTCGCTGCAAGGGAAAAAGACATTATTCCTGCTAAAAATTGTTTTTTCATCATATTATACTAACCTCATTATATCTTTATATATCTTACTCGAAAAAATCTTCTTATAATAGGTACACAAGTAAAAATATCCTTCTATAATTACGAATGGGTGAATGAGTATTTAAAAGAATAGAGTTACCTCGAGTTGATTAAAGCAATGATGACTAAATAAAAATTTAATACATATTCATTAAAACGTTTATAGTTGCATGCTACCATATTACTGAAGCTTGGATGGAAATAAGCCTTATATGTATTTATTGAGTTAATGTTTTAAGTGAAGTCAGTGAGGCATAGATTTATGAAATATCTGGCAAAGCTTTTATATGTAATATTGGGAATAATAATAGCTGTGTGCGTTTTCATTCTTATCTGCGGACTTAATCCAAACATTAGCCTTAGCTTAAAGGGTGTGGTGGATGATGTTGCAGAGAAGAAGAGAATTATGGCGGAACAGAAAGCTATTGAGAATAGTTCGACGGATGCTCAGGCAGAGATACCTTTGGAAGTTGAATCCGTAGAAAAGGATGGAGAAGATGCAGCGTTAGAGACAGAGCCTGAGTATAATAATGACCTTACATATCAGGATTATGTGGATATGTGGGATGATAGTGTTGTGAACCGGAATTATCTTAATAATCCGGATTATCAGGAATTTATTGATGCGTTTGTAAGTCCTTACGAAGACAGTGATGATGATTATCCTGCCGATAGATCCGATATGCAGTTACCTCAGCCTCAGATAATAGATATTGAAGATGAGGAAAAAGCTAAGGAGATAATAGACGAACTTGACTATGGTAATACGGGTGAAGGACTGGAGTTTGATCAGCTTTTTTACCCATATTATCATATGCTGAATAATAGAGGACAGGCTTTATACAGGCAGATCTACGCCAATGCTCTGGCACAGAAACAGAGGTTTGCTCCTGTACTGGCCGATGCCAAAAATAATGAGATCAAAAGTGCATTTTGTTGTGTCCTTGATGATCATCCGGAGATCTTCTGGGTAGATATTTCTTTTTACACTCAATATGATTATCAGGGAAATGTAATAGAATTTGATTTTAGATTCTATAGGAATTTTAATGACATACAATTTGCCAGGGTTCGTTTTGACAAGATGGCGAATAATCTGATTGAAGGTGCTAAGGACTTAAAAACAGATTATGAAAAAGAACTGTATGTTCATGATGTGATCGTGGATAAACTCAGTTATCAGCATAATTCCCTGGATCAGAGTGCATATAGTTCGGTTGTTGAAGACTATACGGTATGTGCAGGATATGCAAGATGTTTCCAGTATCTTATGCAACTTCTTGGGGTACCGGCGTATAATTGCTGTGGCTGGGGCGGTGGTGAACCGCATGCATGGAATATAGTGAAATTGGATGACGGATTTCATAACGTTGATTGTACTTGGGATGATTCCGATTCAAACTATGAATTTTTTAATCTTAGTGATGCAGAGAATAAAAATCACAGAAGAATGGATTTTTCCGTATATCTTCCCAAATGTGTATCGTCAAAGCATAAGCCTTCATTTAAAACGGAAGAGGCAGGTGTTCCGGGAATAGATGATGGTACAGGTCCGGAAGCTAAGTATTATGTAACAATTACAGAGTCAGATGTCAGGCCATATTATTATATTATTGATTTTGATGGAAATGTAACTAAAGCGAACAATTAGCATTGCGAACGCATATAATAGAACACTGTGCTTTTAAAGGCACTTTTTAGCTGAGAGTATGCCTCTCATTTAAAAAGTACCTTTTTTATGTGCAATTAAATAAAAAGAGCATTTATCGATAAAGAGTTCAGAAAAAAACTAATATATAATCCTTTCAAAATTGTAAATAAGATGTTACAATGTATGTAATGTTTCATAAGCTATAAGATGAATCTATTTGATCAGTCATATCCCAATGCGGGGGAGTATGGGGGATTACTCGGATGATTGTAATTATGAAACAAAATGAAGGAGGTTAAGATAGATGAAAAACGTTTTTAAAATGGCGCTGCTCTCTGTTGCGTTGTGTGCACAACTTTTGGCCCCTGCACTTAAAGTTAATGCTGCATCAACGATCTATGATAATAAAACAGGCACGCAGGACGGTTATGACTATGAGCTGTGGAAAGATAGCGGCAATACTAGCATGACGCTAAACGAAGGGGGAGCATTTAACTGCCAGTGGAGCAATATTGGAAATGCACTTTTCAGGAAAGGAAAGAAGTTCGACAGCACAAAGACATATCAGCAGATAGGCAATATTTCTTTTGACTATGGTTGTGACTACAAGCCGAACGGTAATTCATATCTTTGTGTATATGGATGGACAAAAGACCCTATGATCGAGTATTACATCGTAGACAGTTGGGGCTCATGGCGTCCACCCGGAGGATCACCTAAGGGACAGATTCAGGTAGATGGCGGAACATATGATGTATATGAGGCAACTCGTGTAAATCAGCCGTCAATCGAAGGTAACAAGACATTCAAACAGTATTTCAGCGTTCGTACCGAGAAGAGAACAAGCGGAACCATCAGCGTTACTGAGCATTTCAAGGCTTGGGAAAAGATGGGAATGAAACTCGGAAAGATTTACGAGGCTGCACTTAATGTTGAAGGCTATCAGAGTAGCGGTTCTGCTAATGTTTATAAGAATAATATGACTGTTGGAGGAGCTTCTTCCAATAATAACAACGGCAACACCGGCAATAACAATGGTGGCAATAAGAACAACGGAAATAATAGCGGAAATAACAACGCTAATAACAATAATAACAATAGCAATAACAACAACAATAACAATAACAATGGCTGGAACTGGGGTAACTGGTGGGGCAATTGGAATAACAACAATAATAACAATAGCAATAATAACAATAAAAACAATGGCAATAACGGCGGCGGAAGCGCTCAGAGTTCAGCAACAGTTCAGTGCGAGTCTATGAGCAAGAGCGGCCAGTACGCAGGCAATATTTCATCACCGTTTAACGGAGTTGCATTGTATGCAAACAATGATAAAGTAAGCTTTACACAGAATTTCTCAAGTGACACAAGTGATTTCACTCTTCGCGGATGCTCAAATAACAGCCAGATGGCAAGAGTTGACCTTAAGATCGGTGGACAGACTAAGGGAACATTCTATTATGGCGGATCTTATCCTGCAGAATATACAATCAAGAATGTAAAGCACGGAACAGGTAATCAGACAGTAGAACTTGTTTTGACAGCAGATAATGGTCAGTGGGATGCTTACATTGATTATCTTAAGTTTAATGGTGGAAGCGGAAACGCAAGTGCCAACAACGGTGAAAAGAAGAACACAAATAACAACAATAACGCAAACAACAATAACAAGAATAACAACGCAAATAATAACCAGGCTAACAATGCAAGTCAGCCAAAGAATAACAATAATACAGCAAATCAGAAGATTATCGCTCTGACATTTGATGATGGACCGACAAGCACAACAAACGAAGTTCTTGATGTGCTTCAGAAGTACAATGTTAAGGCTACATTCTTCCTTATCGGTCAGAATATTAACCAGAACACTATCAATACAATGAAGAGACAGGTGAACATGGGATGTGAGCTTGCAAGCCATTCTTATACACATGAAGATATGTCAAGAATGAATGCACAGCAGGTTAAGGATCAGCAGCAGCGTACTGCAAAAGCTATCAAAGATGCAGTAGGAGTTGATGTAAAGTTCTTTAGACCTCCTTATATCTCAATCAGTAACACAATGTACCAGAATATTGATGTTCCTTTCATTCAGGGAACTATGCACAATGACTGGATGGACAACACATCTGCTTCTCAGCGCGCTCAGTCAGTATTGAACGGCGCAAGAGACGGACAGATCGTCCTTCTTCATGACTTCCAGGGCAATTCCAAGACAGTCCAGGCTCTTCCTCAGATCATCGAGGGACTTCAGAAGCAGGGCTACACTTTCGTTACAGTAAGTGAATTGTTCCAGATGAAGGGCGTTAATCCTAACGTAGAATACAAGATCTGGTCAGCAACATATTAATTAACTGAATTTTTAAAGACACTTTTCGGTAAAAACTGAAAAGTGTCTTTTACTTGCATATCATTAGCATAAGAGATAATAATTAATCTTATAGAGAGGGAAATTGAGATGAAATATATAGATAGTAGAATAGAGGGTAACTGGATCAGACTCAGATATCATACTACGTGGCATTTGTCGTGGAATGTATTGATGGATATCATGCAGGTTTTTCTTGATGATATAAGTGAAAATGTTCAGCTGGCAGATTATATTTATATTGCGGGAGAGGAATCTACACCTATAGGAACTATTCCTATGGGATATTTACATAAAGCGGAAAATCTTAAGGATGAAAAAGGTGGGATTTCACTGGCGGGCATTTCCAGGGTTATGGATATGCCTATAAGGCTAACATTATATAATCAGTTGAATATTGCAGATTTGCAAGTTCGGCTGGAGAATGAAAAAATCTCAAAAGAATTTGCGGATAATCCGAGAGTTTTGGATACGTACTTGGACTCTATTGAAATTAATGGATATGGAAGAAATTCAAAAAGATTGGGAATGAAACTTGTTCAGCAGTTTGCCGGAAGTGTTGAAAACAGAAATGCAGAAAATCATGGACAGATTGCGTTTGAGTATTTTGATACCTGCGAATCGCTTAATATCGAACCGAACTTTTATGAAGCAAAGTGATGATGATTGGATAAAAAAGATGTTGGGATAAATCTCTTTTTTCCCAACATCTTTTTTATATCAAGTAATACTAAAATTTATGCAAGATCGCCGGCGATATCGATGTTCTCGCCTGTGATTCCAACCCATGCGCCGTTTGCAGCTTCAGAAGCTTCTGCGTGAGCAAGGAGCCACTTGTTTGTTGCAGTGAGCATGCGGTCTTCCTGGTTGCGTGCCTCGAACTCGGGCTTGCCAACGTTGGTTCCCTTAGGAAGTCCTACAAGAACCTGGAATCCTGAATCTTTGCTTGCCTGGCAGGGAGCATAGTGAAGCGCTGTAGCGTAAACTTCGATCATTGTGCCTGCGGGGCAAAGGAATGCTTTAACTTTGCTTGAGTCAATCTTGTAGTCAACAATCTCTTCTCTTTTTGCAAGTAAAAGAATGAAGTCTGTTGAGCCAAGGTTGATCTCTGATGAACGGTGATACTCAAGGCAGTTGAGCTTGGTGTTGTGTCCGTTGCACCAACCGAACTGCATATCTGATCCTCCAAAGAGGCTGTTTGTGATTGATGTTGCAGCAGCAAGAGACTGAAGTGCCGGCTCCTCAGCAACATAATCTGTTCCTTCGGGAACGGGAGTGCTTGATTTAAGAGCCTCTACGATTGCCTTCTTTTCCTCTTCATAACCCTCGATGATCCTACCGTAATTTGTGAATTCAGGATCGTTTACATTATATATTTTCATAACCTTCTCCTTTCAAGATAATTAATTGATAATAATAATCATATTGCTATTTTACAGAGAAATCTTATCATTTGGTAGCGATTTCTTTTCAAAAGTTGCTTTTGGTGTCTGATAAGTGATAAATCTTTACTTTCGAAGCGGCTGTGTGCTAAAGTGTGAAAAAGATTTGTGGCAGAGGAGGAAAAAGATGAAGTACAAAAATCTATTATTCGATCTTGATGGAACGCTGACTGATTCATCGGAAGGAATCATAAAAAGCGCATTATATACATTTGACAAAATGCAGCTGACACCACCGGAGGAGAGTTCTCTTTATACATTTATAGGTCCTCCGCTCGGTGACAGCTTCCTGAAACACGGAGTTGAGGAAAAAGATAAGGATAGGGCGGTAGCAATATACAGAGAGCGATATACCAAAATCGGAAAGTTTGAGAATGCACCGTATCCCGGAATGATAGATCTTTTGAAGAAGCTTAAATCCGAAGACTTCAAGCTATATGTTGCGACATCGAAGCTTGAGCCGATAGCGGTAGAAGTACTTGAACATTTTAACATGACAGAATATTTCGATGAGATCGCAGGAGCCACAGCAGACGGCAGCAGGGAAAAGAAGGAAGATGTCATTAAGTATCTTCTTGATAAAATAGGCGAAAATGAGACTGATACGGTAATGGTCGGCGATACAAATTTTGATGTTCTTGGGGCTGCGGAACTTGGAATTCCCTGTATTGCAGTGACATGGGGATTTGGCAATCCGGATGAGATGAAAAAAGCCGGTGCTGTCGCAATTGTCAGCAGCATGGATGAGCTGTACGATGCGGTGAACAAATGATGGCAATCGTTGCACATTGATATAAAAAAGAATTTGAGGATATGATCAAAAAAGGAGATGAGCAAAGTGGAAACATGGTTTTATGTTGTGGAAAGTATTGATGGCGATTACGCCAATCTTAGAAGAACAGATATCGAGTCGAGTGATCTTAAACTTGTTGCAAGAGCTCTTTTACCCGATGCAATTTCAGAGGGGACGAAGCTTAAGTATGAACTTATGCAGTATTCAATAGTAGAATAAGGGCATGTAAAACATTTTTGACATTCAAAAATATTAATGTAAAAGCTTTTTGATGGCACCAAAATCAATATCTCGATATTCTATGGTGGAAAGAGAGACAACGACATATGGAACTTGGAAACAGGATAAAGGAATTGAGGAAAGCACAAAATATTAATCAGGACGATCTTGCAGAGAAACTTTTTGTATCAAGACAGACAATATCGAATTGGGAAAATGATAAAAGCTATCCGGACATTCAAAGTGTTTTGTTACTAAGTGAAATATTCAGTGTCTCGATTGACAATCTGTTGAAAGGAGATGTTGAAAAGATGGAAGAGGTTATTACGGAAGATACGGAGATGGACATCAGGAAGATGAATTTCTATTCCGGATTAATGCTGATTTTTTATGCGGGATTGCTTGTAATGACTCCAATCCTGGCTTATTTCATCGGATGGTGGTTCTTGATTCCATGTGGAATATGGAGTGCGATTGGAATGTATTTTGCTATGAAGATTGAAGGAATCAAGAAAAAACATGATGTACAGACCTATAAAGAAATCATCGCATTTACAAAGGGAGAGACGCTTTCGAGCGATGAAAAAATGATGGAAGGAGCAAAACGTCCCTATCAGAAAGTTTTGATGATGATCGCATCGGCTGTTGTGGCAATTGTTGTAGCCGGTGGAGTGATAGTTATCTTAAAAATATATGCGTAGGCGTTACTATTTTTGCATTTCGAAGTAAAGATTAAAAAAACAATGATTGATAGATAAAACTGGTTTGCTGGTATTTTTATTGGACATATCAAAGAGCATACTGTATGCATAAAGGTTGGGGTAATATTATTCCTGATATTATTTTAGACGGGAGGATTAGGGCAATGCTTAGGGCAATAATTATCATATCCTTTTTTCTGAATAAAGGATTTGATACGCTTATCAGACATCTTAATGACAGGCATATGAGGGAGGAACTTCCTGAAAATGTAAGAGATGTTTATGATGAAGAAGAGTACGCGAATTGGAAAAATTATAAAGCGGAGAGCAGAAAATTATATACCGTATGGAATTTGGCTGACATGTTATTTTTTGCGCTTTTGCTAATATCAAATGCGTATGCATGGGGATTTAAATTGCTTGAAGGATGTAATGTTTACGTTCAGTATTTCATCTTTACACTGGTACTTACTTCATTGACTGAATTGGTCAATGAACCGTTTAAGTATTACGATACTTTTGTTATAGAAGAAAAATATGGACTTAATAAGTCTACGAAGAAGACGTTTTTTATGGATAACATAAAGAATATAATTCTTGGAAGTGTAATATCATTTCTGCTTATAGCATTGATAATGTTTGTTTTTGAGACTTTTGGTAATATGGCAATCCTGATAGGAACAGTTGCGATGATGGTTATCATGCTTGTTCTAAATCTGATAATAGTTCCGATCATGAGAATATATAACAAATTTACTCCGCTTGAAGAGGGTGAATTAAAGAATAAACTTCTTACGCTTTGTGGAAAATATGGAATAAGAGTCAGAAAAATTGTAGTGAGAGATGCGAGCAGACGTACTACAACATCAAACGCTTTTTGTGCGGGATTTGGAAAATTAAAAACAATATCTTTGGATGATAACCTTGTCAATAACTTTACCGATGATGAGATTGTGGCTGTGTTTGCACATGAATTTGCGCATGCGAAATATAAGCATGCCCTGAAATCACTTCCGTTCTCTATGGTAAGGGTGCTGCTTATCTTTGTCACTATGTGGATCGTGCTTAATGTTCCGGAATTCTATACAGCTTTTGGCTTTGACGGAATTAATTATTTCTTTGCGCAGATGTTGATAACGCTTGTGACATGGCCTGTTTCATATGGGCTTGATACTGTATCAGCCTATATTTCAAGGAAGCATGAATATCAGGCAGACGCTTTTGCGGCTAAAGAGGGGTATGGGCAGAATCTTATTGCTTCGCTTAAGAGACTTCATAAAGAGGCGCTGTCGGATATTAATCCGCATCCTTTAAAGGTGCTTCTGCAGTATTCGCATCCGACGTTGTCTCAGAGAATTACAGCGATTGAAGGCGTAGATAAGGGGATAAAATAATTTAGGGAATGCCTTATACAATTGAGTGATTTTGAAAAGGAGGGTGACGCTTATGCTTTTTGGAAAGAGTGATAAAGATGTGAGACTTACGGACAGACAATACAAGGATCTTGTGGGAAACATGAGTAAGCGGGAGCGAAAAGAGTTTGACCGCAAGCAAAAGCAGCTTCAAAGAGAGAAGGATGATGATTGGCTTTTAGGGATGCTGTTTATGACAGATGAGCTTGATGATATGTAATTTTATATGAGTTTCAGTCTGAGTAAACGTGGTTACGATATTCGTAATCACGTTTATTAAATATCTATAAAATAACGAAAAGCCCTATGAAAATATGGTAAAATAAGGCGAATTCCGTACAAGGAGGTATTCGTTGTGCCGAAGGGAGCCAAACAGAAACTTAAGCTGTATTATCTTGGCAAGATTATGATTGAGAAGACTGATTGAGAAGACTGATTGAGATCAAAAACTTAGACAGGTTATATGATTGAAAAATGCAAGAAGCATTATTTGCGTTTTCGCAATTGCTATTTTATTAACGGAACGCACAACCATGCGGGTTTCAAGAGGCAACAATACGACATTTTTTTCACAATAGCAATAATTGATAAAGATTTAGCAATAATAATATAGTAAATGTTGCTCAAATAGCTTATCTTACAATAGAAATATCAACGACCACGAGATTTTATAAAGAGATATACAGAGGTTGGATATGGCAAACTGTATCGGTGCTTTTTGTAGCCGATATGTAATCAATAAAAAGGGAGAGGAATAATATGAATCACATGGAAATTACTGATGAGTATTTAGGAAAAATGGACGCCTACTGGCGTGCAACTAATTACCTCGCAGCAGCACAGTTGTACCTTCTTGAGAACCCGCTTCTTCGTGAACCACTTAAGAAGGAGCATATCAAAAAGAAAATCGTAGGACACTGGGGAACAGTTCCCGGACAGAACTTTATTTATGTTCACCTCAACAGAGTGATCAATAAGTATGATCAGGACATGATCCTTATCTCAGGTCCCGGCCACGGCGGAAACTTCTTCGTAGCCAACACATATCTTGAGGGATCATACAGTGAAGTATATCCTAACGTAAGCCGTGATATGGATGGTTTACAGAAGCTTTGCAAGCAGTTCTCATTCCCCGGCGGTATCTCAAGCCACGTTGCTCCTGAGACTCCCGGTTCTATCCATGAGGGTGGTGAGCTTGGTTATTCTATTGCACACGCTTTCGGTGCTGTATTTGATAACCCTGAACTTATCGCTGCATGTGTAGTTGGTGACGGTGAGGCTGAGACAGGACCTCTTGCTACATCATGGCAGTCAAATAAATTCCTTAACCCCGTTTCTGATGGAGCTGTTCTTCCTATTCTTCATCTTAACGGATTTAAGATTTCTAACCCTACAATTCTTTCTCGTCTTTCACACGAGGAGCTTGAGGCATTCTTCAAGGGTAACGGCTGGAAGCCTTACTTCGTTGAAGGATCAGATCCTAAGGAAATGCATCGTAAGATGGCTGAAACTCTCGATGTTGTTATGGATGAGATTAAGGCTATTCAGAAGAATGCAAGAACAACAGGCGATACAACAAGACCTGTATGGCCTATGATCGTTCTTCGTACTCCTAAGGGATGGACAGGACCTAAGTTCGTAGACGGAAACAAGATCGAGGGCTCATTCCAGGCACACCAGGTACCTGTAATGATGGATAAGCCTGAGCACCTTGATATCCTCAAGGAATGGCTCGAGAGCTATCATGCAGAGGAACTCTTTGATGAGAACGGACGTCTCATTCCTGAGCTTGAGGAGCTTGCTCCTAAGGGAGACAGACGTATCGGTGCTAACCCTCATGCAAACGGTGGTAAGCTTCTTCACGATCTCAGACTTCCTGATTTCCGTGATTATGCTATCGATGTTCCCGCTCCCGGTTCAGTTGAGAAGCAGGATATGATCGAGCTTGGCGGATACATCAGAGACGTATTCAAGCTTAATGACGAGCACAAGAACTTCCGTATCTTCGGACCTGACGAGACAATGTCTAACCGTCTCAACAAGGTATTTGAAGTTACAAACCGTGATTGGAACAATCCTATCGACAAAGATACAGACCAGTTCCTTGCATCAGACGGACGTGTAATGGATTCAATGCTTTCAGAGCATATGTGTGAAGGATGGCTTGAAGGATACCTTCTTACAGGTAGACACGGATTCTTCGCAAGTTATGAAGCATTCATCCGTATTATAGATTCAATGGCAGCTCAGCATGCTAAGTGGCTTAAGGTTTGCAACGGTCTTTCATGGAGACAGCCTATCGCATCTCTTAACCTTCTTCTTACATCAAACGTATGGCAGCAGGATCACAACGGATTCACACATCAGGATCCCGGATTCCTTGACCATATTTCAAATAAGAAGGCAGACGTTGTAAGACTTTATCTTCCACCCGATGCTAACTGCTTACTCTCAACAATGGATCACTGCTTGAAGAGTAAGAACTACGTAAATGCTATTGTAGCAAGTAAGCATCCAAGACCACAGTGGCTTACAATGGAGCAGGCTGTTAAGCACTGCACACAGGGTATCGGCATTTGGGATTGGGCTTCAACAGATACAGGTGAAGAGCCTGATATCGTACTTGCATGCTGCGGTGATACACCTACACTTGAGGCTCTTGCTGCAGTTGATATTCTCCACAGAGAGATGCCTGAAGTTAAGGTTCGTTTCGTAAACGTTGTTGACCTTATGAAGATGGAGCCTAAGAACAAGCATCCTCACGGACTTTCAGACGTAGAGTACGATACAATCTTTACAAAGGATAAGCCTATTGTATTTGCATTCCATGGATATCCGACTCTTATCCATGAGCTTACATATACAAGAACAAACAGAAACATCCACGTTTATGGATATCATGAAGAGGGAACAATCACAACTCCTTTCGACATGAGAGTTCAGAACAAGATCGACCGTTTCGATCTCGTTATCGCTATGCTTAACAACATGCCTCAGTTCGGCAATAAGGGCGCATTCCTCATTCAGAAGATGAGAGATAAGCTCGTTGAGCATAAGACATACATTCACGACATTGGTGTAGATATGCCCGAAGTTGCTGAGTGGAAGTGGACAGGTGTGAAGTAATCACATTCTTCTTTATATTCAAATAATATCAGAGGCGTCTGCGACGTATTGTCGCAGATGCCTTTTATGTTATAATAAGGAATGGAATGTCTAAAGGATTCCGGAAGAGGACCAAAAAATATGGCTACTAAAAACAGAATCAAACTAAAAGGTAAATTAGTGACATATCTTAAAGTATTGGCTTACTTGGGTATTATGTTACTTTTTGTAAATATTGCGGTATTTATTGTTGATGACTCAGCGGGTCTGATTCTTTTGATATTTACAGGTTTTTATTTTGTTTCAGTCATGTACCTTAATTTCTATAATAAGCCGATTATAATGAATGAGCTTATAAGCTTTGCGACGCAGTATGGGCAGATTCAGAAGAGATTGCTTAAAGAGCTCGATCTTGCGCATGCTATTCTTGACGATTCTGGAAAAATTGTCTGGGCAAATACAGCATTTGAAAAAGCAGTTCATATAGAAAAGGGACTTTATAAGAAGACTATTTTTTCTCTTTTCCCGGGAATAGCTGCTGATAAGTTTCCCGTTGATAACGAGGAAGTATCTTATAAAGTAGATTACGAGAACAGCAATTTCACTATCAAGTTTAAAAGAATATCTCTTCACGAGATGGCTGTAAACAGCGATATTATAGATGCTGAGAGCTATGAGGGAAGCCTTATAGCGGTTTATCTCTATGATGAAACGGCGCTTAGACTTGCCATTCAGGAAGTTGATAACCAGTCGCTTGCGGCGGGACTTATCTATATAGATAACTATGAAGAGGCTCTGAACAGTGTAGAAGAGGTAAGAAGATCTCTTTTGACCGCTCTTATAGACAGAAAGATCAATAAATACATTGCTTCAAGCAACGGTATTTCCAAAAAGATAGAAAAAGATAAGTATTTCGTTGTAATGCCCAAGAAGTCTTGTGAGACGCTTATTCAGCAGAGATTTGATATCCTTGAAGATGTTAAGACCGTCAATATCGGAAATGAGATGGCTGTAACGCTCAGTATCGGACTTGGTCTTGACGGACTTTCATATGCGCAGAATTATGAGTTTGCGCGTAATGCCATCGATCTTGCGCTTGGACGAGGCGGAGATCAGGCTGTTGTTAAGAGTGTGGACAGCACATCTTACTACGGCGGAAAGAGCCAGACTATTGAAAAGAGCACCCGAGTTAAAGCGAGAGTTAAAGCTCATGCTCTTCGTGAGATTATTTCCGGAAAAGATACCGTTATCGTAATGGGACACAGATTGGGAGATGTGGACAGTTTTGGTGCATCTGTCGGAATTTACAGGATTGCCAGAACTTTGGAAAAGAAGTGTCACATAGTTTTAAACGATGTGACGGCATCAATGCAGCCGCTTGTCGATCTGTTCAAGAGTAATCCCGATTACGAAGACGATATGATCATCAACAATCAGCAGGCAATTGATATTGCCGGAAACAATACCGTTTTGGTAGTTGTTGACGTTAATAAACCGAGCATTACAGAGTGCCCGGAACTGTTAAGATTCTGCAAGACTATTGTTGTTCTCGATCACCATAGAGCGGGAACGGAAGTTATAGAAAATGCCACGCTATCATATGTTGAGCCGTATGCTTCATCAGCGTGCGAGATGGTTTCAGAGATTCTTCAGTACATCGGAGAGAATGTCAAGATTCATAATGAAGAGGCTGACAGTCTTTATTCCGGAATGGTGGTTGATACCAATAACTTTATGAACAAGACCGGTGTCAGAACTTTTGAGGCGGCAGCATTTCTTAGGAGAAACGGCGCAGATGTGACAAGAGTCAGAAAGCTGTTCCGTGAAGATGCCGATGAGTATAAAGCTAAGGCCGATGCAGTCAGTCAGGCAGAGATATATCGTGACAGATATGCTATTTCCATTATGAAGAATGATGATATACAAAGTCCTACAATAATAGGAGCGCAGGCGGCGAACGAGCTTCTTAACATAAAAGGCGTAAGAGCAAGTTTTGTCTGTACCGATTATCAGAACAAAGTATACGTGAGTGCAAGATCCATAGACGAAGTCAATGTTCAGATCATTATGGAGAGACTTGGCGGCGGCGGCCACATGAGCTCAGCCGGATGCCAGATAGACGGAATGTCTCTTGAAGAGGCTGTTGACGTAGTTAAGGACGAAATTGATAAAATGATTGAAGAAGGAGAATTGTCATAAATGCAGGTTATATTACTTGAAGATGTAAAGAGTTTGGGTAAAAAAGGCGAGATCGTAAAAGTAAGCGACGGATATGCAAAGAACTTTGTTATCCCCAAAAAGCTCGGAGTAGAAGCTACACAGAAAAATCTTAATGAGCTTAAAAATCAGCAGAAAAGAGATTCAATTTTGGCGCAGCAGCGTCTTGACGAAGCTAAAGCATACGGTGAAAAGATAAGCAAAGAGACAGTGCAACTCACAATGAAAGCCGGAGAGGGCGGAAGAGTATTTGGATCTGTTTCTTCAAAAGAAATAGTGACGGCAGCAAAAGCTCAGTTTGGATTTGATATTGATAAAAAGAAACTTCAGATGCCGGAAGCTATTAAATCATTTGGAACTTATGAGATTCCGGTCAAACTTCATCCTCAGGTTACTACGGTGTTAAAAGTGAGCGTAAAGGAACAATAAGAAATGGCAGAGGAGACTCTATTAAAGCGTGTCGCCCCCAATAGTCTGGAAGCGGAACAATCTGTTGTGGGTGCGATGCTTATGGATAAAGAAGCAATAGAAATTGCGTCCGAGATTGTTAATCCGGACGATTTTTATAACAGGCAACTCGGAACAGTATTTGAGACAATGGTAGAACTGAACCGTGAAGGAAGCGCTGTTGATTTTGTCACGCTTCAAAACAGGCTCAGGGAAAAAAATGTTCCGCCACAGGTCAGCAGTGCCGAGTATATAGGTGAGCTGGTTTCTGCAGTACCTACATCTGCAAATGTAAAGTATTATGCTCAGATAGTTGCAGATAAATCTACACTAAGAAAACTGATTCGCGTAAGTGAAGAGACAATAAATACATGTTATTCAAATTCTGAGAATATGGAAGGAATACTTAATGATGTTGAAAAGAGTGTATTCCAGATCACGCAGAAGAGAAATACGGGTGAATTCGTTTCTATCGACCAGGTAGTTATGAATGCGTTGAACCGAATAGAGCAGGCAAGTAAGATGAAAGGAAACGTTACAGGTCTTTCTACAGGTTTCCTTGATCTTGATTACAGTACGGCAGGATTTCAGCCATCCGATCTGATTCTTATCGCGGCAAGACCTTCAATGGGTAAAACGGCGTTTGTACTTAATATTGCAGAGCATATGGCTTTCCATGACAATAAATGCGTTGCTATATTTTCGCTGGAAATGTCAAAGGAACAGCTCGTAAACAGATTGCTTGCGATGGAGTCTCATGTTGATTCGCAGCATATCAGAACGGGTAATATGTCTGATATGGACTGGGAAAACCTCATCGAAAGCGCAGATGTTGTCGGCTCTTCCAAACTTATCATAGATGATACTCCCGGTATTTCCATTCAGGAGCTTAGATCAAAGTGCAGAAAGTACAAGATGGATCATGGGCTTAATATAATCATGATCGACTACTTGCAGCTTATGACAGGCGGATCCGGAAGAGGCTCCGAATCGCGTCAGCAGGAAATATCGGATATTTCAAGATCTCTTAAAGCTCTTGCCAGAGAGCTTAATGTACCGGTTGTTGCGCTCTCGCAGCTTTCCCGTGCGGTTGAGCAAAGACCCGATCATAGGCCCATGCTTTCAGACCTTCGAGAATCCGGAGCTATCGAGCAGGACGCCGACATGGTAATGTTCATTTATAGAGATGATTACTATAACAAAGACACTGAGAAAAAAGGTGTTGCGGACATTATCATTGCAAAGCAGAGAAATGGCCCGATCGGAACGGTTGATCTTCTTTGGCTTCCCGAATTTACTAAGTTTGCGAACTTGGAGAAGGGGCATTGAGGCAGAAAAGATAGTGAGGCAAGCTCATAGAGCTAAAGCCAATTATTTGAAAATAAAAAAGAGCATTTATCCAAGTAAACTTGGAAAATGCTCTTTATTATTTACTTGCTTGGCGTTAGCCCTGTGTGATAGCACCTACAGGACACTGAGCAGCACAAGATCCGCAGTCGATGCATGTATTTGCGTCGATAACGAACTGTGAGTCACCCTGTGAAATTGCAGAAACAGGACACTGAGCAGCGCATGAGCCACAGCTGATGCAGCCATCATTAATAACGTATGCCATAATAATCTCCTTCCATAATTAAAGTGCAATTGTGTGTATCAAAAAACGACTGGTATCTTGCCATTACCAATCTTTAATACGTCTATATCATATAATAATAATGATATTTAGGCAATATAGTAAACAAAAACTTTTCTCAGTAAATATCGCAAAATGATAAAAAATTAACAGATAATAACGACTACACAATAGGGTTGAAAAAGTTGCTGTAAAGTAGCCGAAAGCCTTGTGCGCATTGACATTTGCATGGATTTAATGATAGTATTGAATTTGGCAGAACATGAGTGAAAATAAGACCGCATCGCTTTTTTTAAAGATTGAAGCGTGTATACGGAATTGTTACACTATTTCTTTTTTTTTAACACAATTTAATAAATGTGCCAAAAATAATCCAAATAAAGGTAGGAGGAAACAAAATGGCTAGAAACATGAAAACCATGGACGGTAACGAGGCTGCTGCATATGCTTCATATGCATTTACCGAAGTTGCTGCCATGTACCCTATCACCCCTTCATCTGTTATGCCTGAACATGTAGATGAGTGGGCAACAGCCGGAAAGAAAAATATTTTCGGTCGTACGGTTCAGATTACAGAGATGCAGTCTGAGGCGGGTGCAGCAGGTGCTGTACACGGATCATTGGTAGTAGGTGCTCTTACATCTACATATACCGCTTCTCAGGGTCTTCTTCTTATGATCCCTGACATCTACAAAGTTGCCGGTGAGAGACTTCCCGGAGTATTCAACGTATCGGCTCGTTGCGTAGCTTCACATGCGCTCAACATTTTTGGCGACCATTCAGACGTTTATGCTTGCCGTCAGACAGGTGCAGCAATGCTCTGTGATTCAAGCGTACAGGAAGTTATGGACTTAACACCTGTTGCTTACTGCGCAGCTATTGAAGGACGTATTCCTTTCATTAATTTCTTTGACGGATTCCGTACATCACACGAGATTCAGAAGATCGAAGTGTGGGATTACAAGGATCTTGATGAGATGGTAAATCACGATGCCATTGATGCTTTCAAGGCAAATGCTTTGAATCCCAATCATCCGTGCCAGATGGGTTCAGCTCAGAATCCCGACATTTTCTTCCAGACAAGAGAAGCTTGTAATACAGGCTATAATGAACTTCCTGACATCGTTCAGAAGTATATGGATAAAGTTAATGCCAAGATTGGTACAGACTATAAGCTCTTTAACTACTACGGAGATCCTAATGCAGAAGTGGTTATCGTTGCTATGGGTTCTGTAAACGATACAATCGAGGAGACAATCGATTACCTTGAGAAACAGGGCAAGAAGGTCGGTGTTGTAAAAGTCAGACTTTACAGACCTTTCTCAGCAAAAGCTCTTGTAGCAGCTATTCCTGATTCTGTTAAGAGAATCCAGGTTCTCGACAGAACAAAAGAGCCCGGATCATATCGTGAGCCTCTTGCTCTTGATGTTATCGCAGCTCTTAAGGGAACAAAGTTTGAGAGCGTTCCTGTATTCTGCGGACGTTACGGACTTGGTTCAAAAGATACAACACCTGCACAGATTGTTGCAGTATTTGAGAATACAGAAAAAGAAGAGTTCACTATCGGTATCGAAGATGACGTAACAAACCTTTCACTTAAGGTTGGTGCTCCTCTTGTTACAACTCCCGAGGGAACAACAAACTGTAAGTTCTGGGGACTTGGTGCTGACGGTACTGTTGGTGCAAACAAGAACTCTATCAAGATTATCGGTGACAACACTGACATGTATGCTCAGGCATACTTTGATTATGACTCTAAGAAGTCAGGTGGTGTTACAATGTCTCACCTTAGATTTGGTAAGACTCCTATCAAGTCAACATACCTTATCAAGAAGGCAGACTTCGTAGCATGCCACAATCCTTCATATATCCGCAAGTTCAACATGGTTCAGGAAATTGTGGACGGAGGATCATTCCTTCTTAACTGCCCTTGGACAGTAGAACAGCTCGAGACTGAGATTCCCGGACAGGTTAAGAAGTTCATGTACGATCATAAGATCAACTTCTATATCATGAACGGTTCTAAGATCGGTGTTGAAGTTGGAATGGGACCTACAAGAATTAACACAATTCTTCAGTCGGCATTCTTCAACATTACAAAGATCATTCCTGAAGATGATGCAATTAAGTTCATGAAAGATGCAGCACAGAAGACATACGGCCGTAAGGGTGAAGATGTCGTTAAGAAGAACTGGGCAGCTATCGATGCCGGAGCAGATCCGAAGAACCTTATCAAGGTTGAGATTCCTGAGTCTTGGAAAGATGCCAAGGATGAAGGACTTGACTTCAAGAAGGCTGAGGGAAGCAGAAAGGATGTTATCGACTTCGTTAATAATATCCAGACTAAGGTTAATGCTCAGGAAGGTAACAACCTTAAGGTTTCAGATTGTCTTCCTTACGTTGACGGTGCTACACCTTCAGGATCGGCTGCATACGAGAAGAGAGGTATCGCGGTTAATGTTCCTAAGTGGGATGCTACAAAGTGCGTAGAGTGTGGTTTCTGTTCACTTGTATGTCCTCACGCAGCAATCCGTACAGTTGCTCTTACAGACGACGAAGTTGCTAAGGCACCTGAAGGACTTCAGACTAAGGATGTTAATGGTGTACCCGGATACAAGTTCTCAATCGTTATTTCAGCTCTTGACTGTACAGGATGCGGATCTTGCGCAAATGTATGTCTTGGAAATAAGGCAGGCGAGACACTTAAGATGGGTGCTATCGCAGAGAATAAGGATGAGCAGAAGTACTTCGACTACGCTGTAACTCTTCCTGAGAAGAAAGATGTAGTTGAGAAGCTCAAAGCTACAACAATCAGAGGATCTCAGTTCAAGCAGCCTCTCCTTGAGTTCTCGGGAGCATGCGCAGGTTGTGGTGAGACACCTTACGTTAAACTTGTTACTCAGCTCTTTGGTGACAGAATGTACGTTGCAAATGCTACAGGATGTACATCAATCTGGGGTAACTCTTCACCTTCAACACCTTATACCGTAAATGCGGAAGGTCACGGACCTGCATGGGATAACTCATTGTTCGAGGATAACGCAGAGTTTGGTATGGGTATGGTACTTGCTCAGAACGCACTTCGTGATGCAATCAAAGAGCAGGTTGAGACTGTAGTAGCCGATGGCGGAAAAGCTAAGGATGCAGCTCAGAAGTGGCTTGATACATTCAGTAACGGTGCTGAGAATACAGCAGCTACAAATGAACTTATCGCAGCTCTTGAAGGCGACAATTCAGATGCAGCTAAATACATCAAGAAGAATAAAGACTTCGCAGCTAAGAAGTCACAGTGGATCTTCGGTGGTGACGGATGGGCATTCGATATCGGATTCGGTGGTCTCGACCACGTACTTGCTTCCGGTAAGGATGTAAATGTTCTCGTTGTTAACACTGAGGTTTACTCAAATACAGGCGGACAGTCATCTAAGGCTACTCCTACAGGTGCTGTTGCACAGTTCGCAGCAGGTGGAAAAGAGATTAAACAGAAAGACCTTGCTTCAATTGCTATGAGCTATGGATATGTTTACGTTGCTCAGATCGCTATGGGTGCTGATATGAACCAGACAATCAAGGCAATCTCAGAGGCTGAGGCATATCCGGGACCTTCACTTATTATCGCATATGCTCCTTGTATCAACCAGGGTCTTAAGGCCGGCATGAACAAGGTTATGGATGAAGAGAAGAAGGCTGTTGCTACAGGATATTGGGATATGTTCAGATTCAATCCTCAGGCAGACAAGAAGTTCACTCTTGATAGCAAGCCGGCTACAGAGGACTTCCAGAGCTTCCTTGACGGTGAGGTTAGATATCTTTCACTTAAGCTCAAGAATCCTGAGAGAGCAGCAGAGCTCAATGCAAAAGCAGCAGAGCATGCTAAGGAGCACAGAGCATATCTTGAGAAACTTGTTTCTCTGTATGGAAATGAGTAATTCATAGAAATAGATTCTGTGAGATATAAGAAATAAAAAGAGAAGCAATTGTCATTTCGACAGTTGCTTCTCTTTTTGACACAAAAAATGCAGGAGAAAGACATTGATTTCTCCTGCATTTAATATTTTTTTGTTTATTGAATTGCTGAAAGAGCCTGTACTGCGTTGCTTTTAATAACAATGGAGTAATGCTCCGATAAATATTGTTCCTCAGCACTACTTCCAAATTTTGCCGTTCCGTATTCTGTTAATAAGGAACAGATATTTTTGAAGAGATTATCTTCAAGATCACCTTGATGAAGGATCAGGTAATACTTACCTTTTGTTTCATCCTTATATAATGTGTTCTCGCCATTAAATTTCTTGCTTACAATAACCGCGAATTTGCTTGCTTCATGCAAAGAATCAAAAGAAAAAATCTGTATGCCTTTTCCTATCGGTTGGTCTTTTTTCTTGACGCTTGAAGTTTTCTCCTTAAGTTTTTTTACATCTGATGAAGTATTCCCTGCATTATAGTCCTGATACTCATTCAAGTTGCTGTGCTGCAGTCTTTTAAAGAGGGAAGAAACGTCCGCTTCCTCATCTCCGTCGTAATCTGCTTCTTCGTAATCCTCATATTCTTCATCATCAGAGTCTTCCTCATGAACCGAAGGGGCGAAATTGGAAAATCTGGTATCCAATTCTTCAGGATCATCTACTTTAGTGATTACAAGAACGATACATTCAGAATTGATCGGTATAGCTTCTATCATAAGCGGGGTATCTTCTGCATCAAAACCGAATGCTATATTTGCTTGCTGCATCATATCTTGGAAAAGTTCTTTTGCTTTGTCGGTACCATACGCAAGTTCTGTTATCTTAAGGTCGCGTTTCGCAAGGTCATCTCTGGTAAGCGTGCATC
>JAEEGF011138902.1_pt1 | contig 23425 bp, 19 predicted proteins | sample 9134171 | NCBI WGS metagenome assembly JAEEGF01 (sample SAMN16246542, study PRJNA631951) | gut metagenome | biome: gut microbiome; feature: rumen; material: AP-attached | host: Bos | place: Iran: Karaj | collected 2018-10
ATACCAAGAAGGTAAATGCTAAGAGCATCATGGGTATGATGAGCTTGGTATTGGCTTCCGGCGCTACCGTTACCATCGATGCTGAGGGTGACGACGAGCAGACAGCAGTTAGCGCTTTGGAGGATTTCTTGTCCAAATAGAATGGAGAATACAATGGGAAAGAAGCTTCTTTTCATTTATAATCCACATTCCGGTAAGGGATTGATTCGCAATTACCTTGCGGATATTGTGGATACTATGGTGAAGGCAGGATTCGAAGTTACGATTTATCCTACCCAGGCACCGGCGGATGCAACCCGTAAGGTGCAAGAAGAAGCCTCCCGATATGATCGGATCGTCTGCAGTGGCGGCGACGGTACCCTTGATGAAGTGGTAACCGGTATGATGTCCTTGCAGCAGCGCGTTCCGATTGGCTACATTCCGGCCGGAAGTACCAATGATTTCGGTAATTCCTTAGGAATCGATAAAGATATGCGAAGAGCTGCGGAGATTGCAGTCAACGGACGCCCATATCCAGTGGATATCGGGCGTTTTAATAAAGACAATTTTGTCTACGTGGCAGCCTTCGGTATTTTTACGGAAGTGTCCTATGCAACCAGTCAGGATCTGAAGAATGCATTGGGACATGTAGCTTATTTGTTGGAGGCAGTCAAACAGCTTGCGGATATTCCATCCTTCCGCATGCAAGTAGAATACGACGGCAACATGCTCTATGATGAATTCATCTACGGCATGATTACCAATACCAAGTCCGTTGGTGGTATGAAGGGAATTATCCCGGGAGCTATCGACTTACAGGACGGCGTGTTTGAGGTGACTTTGATTCGCACACCGAAGACACCAATTGATTTAACAGATATTGTGAACTTCCTCTTGGGTAATTCCAAGGAGTCGGAGTTCGTCTATTCTTTCCAGACCGGTGAGCTGAAGTTCACCGCTGCAGAGCAGGTGCCGTGGACCTTGGACGGTGAGTTCGGAGGAGCCCACGAAGTAGTGAATGTGAAGAACATGCACGAAGCTGTGGAAATTATGGTAGAATAGGGACTTTTTGTTGAATCCATAGACCTGTTTATTATATAATACAGGCGTAGTGCGAATGTGACCCCTCGTGGGGGTTAAGAAAATAAGGAGGATATGTTAATGTTAGTATCTGCAAAAGAGATGCTGGACAAGGCTAAAGCTGGACATTACGCAGTTGGTCAGTTCAACATCAACAACTTAGAGTGGACAAAGGCTGTTCTTTTGACCGCACAGGAGTGCAACTCTCCGGTTATTCTTGGTGTATCTGAGGGTGCTGGTAAGTACATGACAGGTTTCAAGACCGTTGCTGCTATGGTTAAGGCAATGGATGAAGAGCTTGGAATTACTGTTCCTGTAGCACTTCACTTAGATCATGGTACATACGAAGGATCTAAGAAGTGTATCGAGGCAGGTTTTACTTCTATCATGTTCGACGGTTCTCATTATGCAATTGACGAGAACGTTGAGAAGACTACTGAGTTAGTTAAGTTAGCTCATGACAACGGAATTTCCATCGAGGCTGAGGTTGGTTCCATCGGCGGCGAGGAAGACGGCGTTGTAGGTATGGGTGAGTGTGCTGATCCTGATGAGTGCAAGCGCGTAGCTGATCTTGGCGTTGATATGCTTGCAGCTGGTATCGGTAACATCCACGGTGTATATCCGGAGAACTGGGCAGGACTTCAGTTCGACGTATTGGATGCTATCCAGCAGAAGACCGGCGTTATGCCATTGGTACTTCATGGTGGTACCGGTATTCCGGATGACATGATTAAGAAGGCTATTGACCTTGGAGTTTCCAAGATCAACGTTAACACTGAGTGCCAGTTATCTTTCGCTGCTGCTACTCGTGAATATATCGAGGCTGGCAAGGATCAGCAGGGCAAGGGATTCGATCCTAGAAAGCTTCTTGCTCCTGGTACCGAGGCTATCAAGGCTAAGGTTAAGGAGAAGATGGAACTTTTCGGTTCTGTTGGAAAGGCCTAAGAGTAATACTTGAAGGGTGTTCCATATTTTATTTGGAACACCCTTTTATTGTAAAAGAGAGAGGAAACAACGTTGGAAGAGATTAAGAACGAATACTACAATGTAGCCGATATTTTTGGTGAGAACGTATTTAACGATGCGACGATGCGTGAGCGTCTCCCGAAGAAGACCTACCAGAAGTTAAAAGAGACCATCCGCGAGGGCCGGGAGTTGGACCTTGAGACTGCGGATGTGGTTGCTCATGAGATGAAGGAATGGGCCATTGAGAAGGGTGCAACTCATTACACCCATTGGTTCCAGCCGTTGACCGGTGTAACTGCTGAGAAGCATGATTCTTTCATTACAGCACCAATGTCTAATGGTAAGGTCTTGATGAGCTTTTCCGGTAAGGAACTGATTAAGGGAGAACCTGACGCATCTTCGTTTCCGAGCGGTGGATTGCGTGCAACCTTCGAGGCAAGAGGATATACAGCCTGGGATTGTACCTCTCCTGCATTCGTTCGACAGGATGCTGCAGGTGCAACACTGTGCATTCCAACGGCATTCTGCTCTTTTACCGGTGAAGCATTAGACCAGAAGACCCCATTGCTTCGTTCTATGGAAGCAATTAACAAGCAGTCCCTTCGCCTGGTTCGTTTATTCGGCAACACCACTTCTCATCGTGTGACACCATCCGTTGGTGTAGAGCAGGAGTATTTCATCATTGATCGTAAGAACTTCCTGGCACGTAAGGATTTGGTATATACCGGACGTACCTTAATCGGAGCAATGCCTCCGAAGGGTCAGGAGATGGACGATCACTACTTCGGTGCAATTCGTGAACGTATTGCTGCATTTATGAAGGACGTAAATACGGAGTTATGGAAGCTTGGCGTATCTGCCAAGACCCAGCATAACGAAGTTGCTCCGGCACAGCATGAGTTGGCACCAATCTATGCTGAGGCTAACGTAGCAGTCGATCACAACCAGTTGATTATGGAGACTCTGAAGAAGGTGGCTTATCGTCACGGCTTACAGTGCTTACTCCATGAGAAGCCATTCAAGGGTGTGAACGGATCCGGTAAGCATGACAACTGGTCTTTGGTTACCGATGACGGAATTAACCTTTTAGAGCCGGGTAATACCCCACACGATAACATCCAGTTCTTACTGGTTCTTGCTTGTATCTTACGAGCAGTAGATGAGCATGCAGATCTTCTTCGTGAGTCTGCTGCTGATGTTGGTAACGATCATCGTCTTGGTGGAGACGAGGCGCCGCCATCCGTTATCTCTGTATACTTGGGCGAGCAGTTACAGGATGTTTTGAACCAGTTAATCAGCACCGGTGAAGCGACCCACAGTATCAAGGGTAAGAAGCTTGAGACCGGCGTTAAGACTTTACCGGATTTCCTGAAGGACGCGACGGACCGTAACCGTACTTCACCGTTTGCATTTACCGGTAACAAGTTCGAGTTCCGTATGGTTGGTTCCGAGGATTCTGTCGGTGAGCCGAACATCGTATTGAACACCATCGTTGCAGAGGCATTCTCCGATGCATGTGATGAGTTAGAGAAGGCAGAGGATTTCGATTCTGCTGTTCATGATTTGATTAAGAAGCTTCTGAATGAGCATCAGCGTATCGTCTTCAACGGCAACGGTTACTCTCCGGAGTGGGCTGCTGAAGCCGAGAAGCGTGGACTTGCCAACATCACCAACATGGTGGATGCAATTCCGGCGTTGACCACAGAGAAGTCTGTCGCTTTATTCGAGAAGTTCAACGTATTCAGCCGTACTGAGTTGGAGTCCCGTGCAGAGATTGAGTACGAGATTTACTCCAAGAAGCTGAACATTGAAGCTAAGACCATGATTGACATTGTTCGCAAGTTAATCATTCCGGCTACCATTCGCTACACCACAGCCCTGGCTACCTCGATTAACCAGGTGAAGGCTGCTTGTGATGCGGACGTTAGCACACAGACAGAGATGCTTCTTGAAGTTTCTGATCTCTTGAGCGAGACCCGTATTCAGTTAGCGAAGTTAGAGGATGCCCAGAAAAAGGGCGTGACCATGGCGAACGGTGCTGAGCGTGCGAAGTTCTACCGTGACCATGTGGCTACTGCGATGGCGGATCTTCGTAAGCCCGTGGATACCTTGGAGATGCTGGTTGACAAGGAAATGTGGCCGATGCCTTCTTATGGCGATATGATCTTCGAAGTGTAAGTGATAGAGTTGTGAGCCTCCGCATAAGCGGAGGCTCTTTTATGATTATAAGTATCAGACTTGTGAAGGGTGGAAAATGGAAGTAACAATTATAGATTTAATAAGGCATGAGCGGATGCAAAAGAAGATTTCAAAGAAGAAATTATATAATGGTATTTGCTCACCAGCCACAGCAACCCGTATTGAACAGGGGAGTAGAAGGCCGGATTACTTAACGTTGCAGGCAATTATGGATAGGCTTGACATCTCTATGAGATTGTTTTGTTCGTATCTATCAGCGGAAGAAATTGCATATATGAATTGGCGTAGAAACATTATCATCACAACATCTGTAGAGGATGATAGTAATCTGGAGAGATTAGTAGGCGAAGAACCAGAATGTGATTCTTTCAATGCAATATTGCGAGAACAGTATCATTACTTTGTTATAGGCGTAAATTGTTGTAGAAGGAATGATTTACGCGAAGCATGTAATTGTTTCGTGAGGAGTTTGCGATGCACAAATGAGGACATTGCAGCAGACAATTTTGATGGTACAATGGTGGGATCATTTGAATTATTTTTATATCTGCTTGTGCTGCAAATACATATTTTCCAAGGCGATAATGTAGATGAAAGGCTAGAAAAAGTATTATCGCATATTATGAAAAGAATGGATTGCAATAAGAATATGGGGAATTTGTTGATGCTCGCATTTTGCGTGGCCAGTGATTGCAATCTTGGAACAATGGGGGATGTGGTTGAGCAACGAGTGATAGAATGGTTAAAGAGAAAGAAAACGTTATATCACGCATTGGATGTTTTTCGGAGGATTAATCAAAATTGCTATTATGATGTAGTATCCGCATTGGAACTCTTATATAGAAAGCAAGGCTTAAGTACCAATTATAGATTTTGGAGTCCATGTTGGCAGGATTCTGGAATGGAATATCAACAGGAATACATTAAGGGTGGGCGTCTTGCTGCTGGAAAAACGCAATTTGAGATATCTGATGGCATTATGGAAGTTGAGAATTATTCAAGAATAGAAATGGGAAAGGTTAAACCTAAATGGGTGAATTATAAGGCAATAACATGTAGGATTGGCTTAGATGATAGATACATTATAATGGACATTGAAACGTCGGATATAGAAAAGGTAAAACTAGCCAAGAGAATTGTTGAGAATGTAAATGAAAACAATTTGAAGAATGCGGCTGAAGAATTAGATTTGTTTGCTGACATAGTTGAGGATCGGGAAATTAATAGACGCTTTTATGAGGCGTATAAATATGTTATTCGTCGACGTTTGATAAAAGATAAAATATTACTTGAAACAATTCTGGGGGAGGTAAGAGAAGAATTTGAAAGAACTATTAGTTGGAAATTGATAGGCAAAAAAATATACAAGTACTCAATGCCGGATATTGTTTTTATTAATACAATTGCTGCAATTATGGAACAACAGGAAAAGTATGCAGAGGCTAGAGAATTTTTGGAAAAAGTGTATACAGATTTTGGGGTTCCAGTAGCAGAGGATACTCATATTCTTGAACATATAGGTGTACTTTTGAATCTTTGTCGCGCTCGTTCAGATGTTGAAGATTATCAAGCGGCATATGAAATGTCTTCTGCAATTTTAAACGCCATAGTAAAGCTTAAAGAGCCTTTCTTTTTGGCAAATGTGCTGCTTGAGCATATATATAATATAGTGCGTGGAGGGGGACAAGAGGATGTTGCAGAATATGCAAACATCCTCTTGCCAATCGCATCGTTTTACGAAGATAAAACTGTGTTGAGTTATTTTACACAGATGCTACCGATTGAGGGGATGCTATCCGTGTGAGTTTCATCAATAGGTGCTGCTCCATGCGTGCCATATGAAATGCCTATAATCAGGCAGCATAAAAGGATAAATTGCTTTGTTTTCATTTATCTTCCTCCTTACGCATCTATTAAAGCAAAGCATCATCGGGAAAAGAATGACGTTATTGGAAAAATTTCCAATAACGTCATTCTTTTTATCTGCCTTTAGCGATAGGATAACCGTATTCGAGGCTTGAATGCATTCTTTAAATGAAGGGAGGGATAAAGAGTATGGGAAATAAGCGTACAGAAATCAATATCCGCTATATTGAGCGCACGGATGATTCTGAGCAGATGGCGATTGAGATGGAGAGAATGGCTGAATTAGCAAAGGACACTATCTTGCCGTCTTCAACTGAAGAATTGGATTACATTATGAGTGTAAATTAATATAGGAATGGAGTCCAAGAAGGTGCACCTTCTTGGAATTGGAAAAATGAAGAATTTAGAAAGAACAATGGATGTTGAAGAGGCAATAGAATGTGCGATTACCTGTTATCAGTTTTTAAATCTAAGCTACACTGTATCTGAAATAAAAGCAAAAGGAGACTTGTCAACATATACAGTTGAAATAGATGATGGAATAATACAGGGAAACGGGAAGGGCATTGGGAAACAGTCATTGGCTAGTGCGCTGTTCGAAGGCTTAGAACATTACATATACAGACATTCTGGCAGAGAAGATTTTTATGAGAAGATTTGCAATTTGGGGTATGAAAAAAGAGGGCTGGAGTATCCGCTAAAGTATTTAGCAAAGGAAGTGGATGGTGAAACCCCCATAGCTGTTAACAGATTTGTTGGGAGTAATGGTGCGGATTTTTTGTATCCAACAATCTTATGGAATGTATATAGCGAGAATAATTGGAAGAATGCCGACTTATATCCATTATACAAGTATATGACAAACAGTGGTTGTGCAATAGGTTTGACAAAAGATGAAGCTGAGCTTCATGCGATAAATGAAATAATAGAAAGGACTTCCTTATCTGTTCACTATAGAAATTGTTTTCTTGAAGCAAAGAGGGCAAGGGTTATAACAATTAATAGTTTGCCGGAACGCCTTAAAACGATTTACATGACAATGAAATCCGAAATGAATGCAGAGATAACAATTGTACGCGTCGATAGTGCTGTGGAAGGAGTTGCATGTTATTTGGTATACGCAAAAAGGGAAGGCAATATTCCGCTTAAAGGTTCGGGCGCATCTATATCAGAAGAATATGCTTGCGAACGCGCCTTGCTAGAGTGCTTGCAATGTTTCCACCTCCAGTGCGATGAAACGGATGTTGAGGATGCTATAGCAATCAAGGCTTTTGAAAAATGGCCATTATACAAAAGGATTCTTTTCTTGGAATATAAGCAATATGAAAATATAGATTTTCCAAAGGCGGAAATGAATCAAATTAAGACATTTCAAGAAGTTCTAAAAGCTGAAAAACGAATAATACAAAAGGCTGGCATAGAAATATATAATAAATGCCTTTTTTCATATACGAAGATATATTGTGTGCAAGTTATTATGCCAAAGTTTACAGACAAATTTTACCTGGTAGGTGATGGGATACCTGTGATACCTAAGGAAGTTGGAGAATGAAATGAAAGAAGAAGTTATTATCTGTAAAGAAGTTTTGTATGAGTACAATTACTTTGAAAAGGCGGAAGGGTTAGCTGGAAGCATAAAAGATTTTTTCTTTAGAGAAGTGAAGAAAAAAAGGGCTGTTGACAATGTAACATTATGCATCAACAAGGGAGAGCTGGTTGGGTTGCTTGGTCCAAATGGAGCGGGAAAAACAACATTGATAAAAATGCTAATAGGTATATTGAAACCGGAGGCAGGAGAAGTGTATTGCAATGGATCTGTTCCTTATGATAGGGAATATGGCTTCTTGAAGAAAATCGGAGTAGTATTAGGCCAAAAAAGCCAACTAAGCTGGGATTTGCCTGCGATGGATACGCTCTACTTGTTGCGTGAAATATATGAAATACCAAGAAAAGTGTTTGATGAGCGCGTCAATGATTTGGCAGAAAAGTTGAATGTCAGTGATAAGCTCAGAATACCGGTTAGAAAGTTATCGCTTGGTGAACGCGTCAAATGTGAATTGATCTGCTCATTAATACATAATCCGGATATTTTGTTTTTGGACGAACCAACGTTGGGGATGGATATCGTAAGCCAAAGATTTGTTTATGATTTTTTAAATACCTTAAATCAAACGAAAAAGACAACTATTATTTTTACTAGCCATTATATACAAGATATCGAGAATCTTGCACAACGAGTAATCCTAATTAAAGAAGGGAAAATCGTTTCGGATGGTACTCTGAATCAGCTGAAGGAAAACTATAAATCAGAACGTTCATATGTGATTGAGACAGATGGAACAAAACCAGAATTAGACGCGATAGGGGTTGGAATGACAAGGATAAGTGACAATAAATACAAAGTATATGTTGATGCAGAAAGTGCGATGTTAAAGAGTATTTCATTATCAAATGTAATTAGCATTGGGGAAGATAAAATGGAATTAGATGAAATATTAGAGAGTATTTTTGGTTGAGGTGCTGCAGAATGGGAAAATACTGGTATGTTGCAAGAAACCGATTTATGGTAACGATGGTCTATAGATCAGATTTTATCTTTGGAATCGCTGTTGCAATTTTTCGTACGATGATTTCAGCGTTTTTGTGGCGGGCGATTTATAAGGGTACGGAAGTATACTATATGCAAGGATATAGTTATCGAGAATTGGTGCTATATTTGCTACTAACAAATGCTACAAGCTTGATTTTTTCGTTTGATTTATGTTTTAAAATGGGGCATCTTGTTAAAACCGGTCGATTAACTCCTTATTTATATCGACCAATTAATATATTATATGAAAACTTGTTTGAGAGCATAGGCGCAAGTGCAATAAGCATGATTATTTTTTCTTCGTTGATACTTTTTTTTGATGTATATCGAAATAGTAATGAGAATCTTTTCTTCCTGAAACTATTGTATTTTATAGTGAGCTATATGTTATGGGTATTGGTTCTTTCACTTATTGGTTTGCTTGGCTTTAAAATGATTCAAATGTGGCCATTAAAACCAATAATGCGAGGATTATACATGCTTCTTGCTGGTACATTGTTTCCGTTAGAATTTTTGCCATGGCGTGTAGGTGCTATAGTTAAGTATAATCCGTTTGGCTTGGTAGGAAGTACATTGACGCAAGTGGTGATGGGGCGAATTGAGAAAGCAGAAATTGAAATAATGATTGTTGGTATGCTGGTTGGGATTGTGATTCTTTATTGGGTATATAATCTGCTGTTGAAAAAGTCGCTTAAGCTATATGAAGGAGCAGGAGCATAATGAGAATTCGAGTTTTTAGGGAATTATTAAAACTGAGCGTGAGAGAGTTTGTGATTTACCGAATGACAGCAACTTTGACAGTGTTATTTGGATTAATGTTTTATGGCATAGAATTGTTAGCTGGAGTCGTATATTATCAATTTACAGATAGTATTATGGGAATGGCAAGAAATGACTATATGATACTTATTACAACGGCAAACATTATTCAAATGGGATATCAATTGCTGTTTGTAGCCTCGCATGAAAGGCTTGAGGATGCAATTATAGAGGGAGAACTCGACTATGCGCTTATTCGGCCTGTAAATTCCTTTTTATATTATGCTTTTCAACGTATGGATATTGCTAGTGGAGTTGGGTTAATTGTTTCGGTAGGGTTCTTATCCTTTTTTGTGCAGGGGTATGAGGTATCAGGAATAAGAGTTATCGGTTATATCGTAGGAATAATTTTGGGCATTTGGATGCTTTTCTTAGTTAATCATAATATTGTAATGCTGTCCTTTTGGGTGGAAAAATCAAGTAAAATTTCGGGAATTCCTGAGTACTTATTCGAGCTGGCATCTAGACCAAGGGGAATATATCCAAGTATACTTGTATGGTTATTATCATATATTTTACCTTTTTTTATGGCTATTAATACTCCTATTGAGTTAATAACGGATAATGGTTCTAAAGTTGGAGAAGTATACTATTTGGTATTTCTGATAATAGCGAGTGCAATAACATATACTCTGTGGAATAATGGATTAAAGAAATATGCTTCAGCAAATTAAAATAATGTGGCTTATAATGATAGCTAATGCGGAAAGCACTATTTCTTTCGATATGTACTTGGGGAACAACCCATGACCTTCTGAAAGCACTTAGTGTAGTAGTTACCGTCAGAGAACCCGGTTTGTTCTGCAATAGTCGCAATGGAGGCATCTGTATTGGATAACAACGCACAGCTCTTCTCGATGCGGTAATTCTGGATGAAGGAGAAGAGGGATGTGCCCATGACTTTCTTGAATACCCGGGAGCATTCGCTGCGGCTTAAGTGTGCGGCTGCTGCAACTTCGTCCAAGGTGATATGGTCAGTGTAATGTTCTTCGACGTAAGAAATCATCAATCGTATTTGTTCGAAGTTGCGACGCTGCTGCAGTCCGACTTTTTCGTTCAACGATATATGTTGGAATAACAACTGCCATATCTGCATCATATGTTGGATTACGATCCATTCAAAGCCTTCGGAGTGGGATTCATAGTTATGAATGGTAGTAAGCAGATGCTCTTTTACCTCTTGATGCCAGTCTTCGCTTCCGTCCAGATGCAGAGATGCTACACCACTTCGCTCCGTAATGGGGGTAACATACTTTTCTTGAATTAGACTTCCTTCGAAGCCGTAGATGAGCTTCGGGAGGAAGGTGACCGCAATATATTCACAATCGCTTTCTTCCCACTGGTGACCTTCGTGGAGGGTACTCTGGTTCCCAAAGAGAACATCACCGGCCTTCAGATGGTATGTCTTGTCATTGATAGAGTAGAGCATCTCGCCGGATACCACGTATGTGAGCTCTATCTCCGGGTGCCAGTGCCACAGGAAGGATGCGGTATCATAATTCGATAGCTGTTCGAGGCTTACTAATATAGGAAACCCGAATCCGCCATGTTCTTTCTTTTCTTTTTGTAAATCATCGGTAATAATCTGCATGATGAAGCTCCTTTGCACAATATTTTACTAATTTAGAGCAACATCTTCAATGTACTTTTTCTATGAATCTCCTATACTAGAATTATCAATTGATTCGTTTATGAAGGAGAAATACCATGAATATTCCAAGTAACGCAACGCTAGCGAAGATTTACGGGGAGTCCACAGTAAGTGGAGCTCGTTATGCTTCCTTAGCAGAGAATTTCGAGAAGGAGTTCCATTCTACAGAGATGGACTTCTTTACTGCACCGGGTCGTACCGAGATTGTTGGAAATCACACAGATCACAACGGCGGCAAGGTCATTGCTGCAAGCATCACCCTTGATACCATTGGCGCTGCAGCAGCAACCGATAACAATGTGATCAATGTGATCAGCGAAGGCTATCGTCCAATCACCATCGAGTTAGACAAGATTGATTCCATTCCGAAGGAAGCAGGAACCATCTCCCTGATTGCTGGTATGGTTGAGGCGATGAAGAAGTTCGGATATCAGGTTGGTGGATTCAATCTTTATGCTTCGACAACCGTTATTGGAGCAGCAGGAATTAGTTCATCTGCATCCTTCGAGATGTTGATCTGCTCTGTATTGAATTACTTCTATAATGACGGCAAGATTCCATACAGCGATTATGCTCGTATTGGTCAGTATTCCGAGAATAACTGGTGGAATAAGGCATCCGGTCTTATGGACCAGATGGCATGTGCCGTTGGTGGAGCAATTGAATTGGATTTTGCTGGTGAGATTCAGTATGACCAGATTAACTTCGACTTAGCAAAGCATGGTTATAGCATGGTCATTACAAATACCGGTGGAAGCCATGCAGACTTGTCTGAGGACTATAGTGCAATTCCGCGAGAGATGCGTGAGGTGGCTGCGGTATTCGGTAAGGAACGTCTCTGCGAGATTACAATGGATGAGCTGTTAGATCGACTTCCGGAAGTCATTGAGAAGGTTCAGAATGACCGTGCAGTCCTACGTGCATTCCACTTCTTAGAGGAGAATGAGCGTGTCGAGGCCATGGCAGATGCTATCCGTGGAGATAAGATTGAAGATATCTTAGCGTTGCTTACAGCATCCGGTAATTCCTCTTATAAGTTCTTGCAGAACTGCTATCCATTAACCGACTGGAAGGTACAGAAGATTGGACTTGGCTTGGTTCTTACCGAGCACTTCCTGAAGGAAGTTGGCGCAGGCTGCTGCCGTGTACATGGCGGTGGATTTGCAGGTGTTATCCAGACCATGGTACGTACTTCTGACTTGGATGCATATGTAGAATACATGTCTAAGTACTTTGGTAAGGATAATGTGTATCCGATGAACGTACGTAACACCGGCGCAGTACACGTAGAGTAGCTATCGGTATGGTACTAGGGCATTGCGCAAGGAAGCATACTCTGTAGCGTGTCTGTGAAGGCGTCAGTATTAAAAAAACGGGTGATAATCCAATAATGGATTATTACCCGTTTTTTGTATGTACTGTTACGCCTGAACCGATAGCGAGAGCGACCACGCGGGAGTATGCTCATTGGGCGATGCCCGGTATCTTACTCCGCCGGCGCTTCCGGCTGTGTAAACGGCTTCGTCGGATCCGTTTCAACGCTAGGCTGCGGAACCGGTTCGGTGAAGACATACGCGCCGCCGCCGCCATGGTAAGGACAGCTGTTAGCCAGCATATCGGTAGTAATGATGTATGGCTCATCGTCGGAACCAGGCTCACCACCAATGATGCGAACCTGTGAAGTGGACGGACATCCGCCGCTGGCAGGAAGGCCGGAATCATTACAGATATTAATGCGAGTATGGTGATCACAGGTCTCTGTTGGCTGTGTGCCTTCTGCGAAGTACTCGGTGTAAACCATGTTGCCGCGTGGGTCCTGGTCGCAAATGCCTTCCAATGGAAGCTTGCCGGACTTGGAGCAGACTGCAACCTGTACGATGCCTTCCGGCTTGGTGAAGTCCTTGTACTCCAAACCATCATGAACACGGGCCATAACCTGATGCCAAATCTTGTTGGCGTAAGAGGTGTTACCCTGGATGGCGTTGTCGTCATAACCACCCCAGATGACACCGGTATAGTAAGGAGTAAATCCTGCAAATACCGCATCACGGTTACCGGTGGTTGTACCGGTCTTACCGGATACATACTGACCGGACAGGTTGGTTGCGGTACCGGTACCGGCAGTAACAACGTCGTGCATGGCATTGATTAACAGCCAAGCGGTAGTCTCTTTGATGACCTGCTTCGGCTGGTTCTCGGTATTATCAAGAACCGTATTTCCCTTATTATCAAGAACGGTTGTATAGAAGACCGGCTTGTTGTAGTAACCGCTGTTGGCGATGGTAGCATAAGCGCCGCACAACTCTAAGTTGGTAACACCATTGGTGATACCGCCCAAGGCGAGGGCCTGTACATTATCACCGCTGACTAAGGTAGAGATACCGAAGTCCTGAACATATTCATAACCAAGTCCGGTTCCAATCTCGGTCAAGGTCTTAACGGCCATAACGTTGATGGACCACTGAATACCGGTACGGATGTTGGTCCATCCACGGTAATGTTTGTCGTAGTTGTTCAGAGGTGTACCGTTGGCGTAAGTCATCGGAGCATCATCCTGAACACTGGCAAGGGTCATGCCGCCGGCGTCTAATGCCGGAGCGTAAGCTGCAATAATCTTGAAGGTAGAACCTGCCTGACGGGTAATACCTGTTGCGCGGTTCAAGGTCTTGCTACCGGTCTTGTCACCACGTCCACCGGCAAGAGCTACCACATGTCCGTTGGACTGGTCCATGATGGTCATAGCTGCCTGCGGCTGTAAGGTGTAGACAACGGACTCGCCGCCTTCTGCGATGGTATCGCCCGGTTCCATAATCTCGGCCTTGTAGGCTTCGATGGCTTCCGCAGCTGCTTCCTGGCTCTCGTAGTTAATGGAGAACTTCTTGTTCTCCGCCTGGTAGTAAGACAGCATGGTCTGGTCACTGTAGTTGGCGGTGGAACCGTCCGCCTTGGTAACGGTCAGTCGATAGGAGAAGGAATACAGCTGCTTGCTGTAGTTCTCTTCATTACTAATCTCCTCGTCCAGGATGGTCTGGATGGCCGGATCCTGTGTGGAGTAAATCTTTAATCCGCCGCTGTAAAGCTTCTGATAAGCTTCCGTCTCGGTGTAACCCTTCTGCTCAATCAAATCGTCGATGACCTGGTCGGTCAGTGCATCGACAAAATAGGAAGTAGAAGTAGTGGTAATCTGACTGTTTACCACCTGGATGCGGTCGTACACATCATCATCCATGGCATCATCGTACTGTGCCTGGGTAATGTAACCCTGATCCAACATCTTGTTCAGCACACGCTTGCGGCGCTTCGCATTCTCTTCCGGGTTGCTAATCGGATTATAGCGGGAAGGGTTCTGAGTAATCGCAGCAATAACTGCGGACTCGGAGAGGTCTAACTGGGAAACGTCCTTATTGAAGTAACGCTCGCTGGCTGCCTCTACACCCAGGGTGTTCTGGCCCAGGTTAATGGTATTCAGGTAATTCTCCAGGATGGTCTCCTTGGTGGTAATCTTCTCTAACTGAATGGCCAGATACTGTTCCTGAATTTTACGATTAATCTTGTCTATCTTGGTCTCTTCGTCGGTCCAGCTGGTAAAGAAATTGTTCTTTAACAACTGCTGGGTGATGGTACTGGCACCCTGAGAGAGATCGCCGGTGACAATGGCGTTGACACCCGCACGGAAAATACCGCGAATGTCGATACCGTTATGCTCGTAGAATCGCTCATCCTCGATGGCAACAAAAGCATGCTGCAAATCCACCGGAATATCGGCAATCTCAACGTACTGGCGGTTCGCACCGGAGGACGCTAGGGACTCAATCTCATTACCGTCTTTGTCATAGATGGTGGTGGAAAAACCACTCGGTGAAATATCTATGGTAGAAACGTCCGGTAACTCAGAGATGAGATTTTTGGCGTACCATACAAAGGCTAGCGCAACAATCGCAACGATCACAAGAATCAATACCAGAATGGACTTGAAAAAAGTCAGGGCAAATTTCTTCTTGGCCGCGGCCTTCTTGCTGGATAGCCTGGTTTTGTTTTTCTTAAGACTCTTTTTTCCGTAATTCATATAGTCTCCTTTGCCAAGCAAAATTACCTTTATTATAGCAAATTGTTCCTATATAATAAAGAAAGAAAAAGAAGCGCGAAAGGGAGACAAATGCCGACACCACAGGAAAAACAATGGGAAATCTATACGCCGGCCGAAGCGGAAATCGTAGAGAAGAAGTCACGGTTTATCGCGTCTTTTGCCACGGTGCATTCGGAGGAAGAGGCCCTTGCTTTTATCCAACAGAAGAAGAAGGAACATTATAGTGCCAGACATAACTGTTCGGCATATATCGTAGGAGCTATGGATGAAGTGAAGCGTTTCTCGGATGACGGCGAACCCTCCGGAACGGCAGGGCGCCCCATGATGGATGTGTTGGAAGGGGCGAACCTCCACAACGTGGTGGCGGTTGTGACCCGATATTTTGGCGGCGTACTCCTTGGAACCGGAGGATTGGTTCGGGCGTATTCGAGCGCGACGGCAGAGGGTGTGAAGGCCTGCACCTTAATCGAGAAGACCTCCGGAACGAAGTTATCCATTACTACAGATTACAACGGTTATGGTAAAATAGAATATCTCCTAAGAGAACAGGAGATTATGGTGTTAGATACCCAGTATGATGTTGGGGTTACCATTCACTGCGTGGTGGAAGACCATCAGCGGGATGTGGAAACGAAGATAACGAATCTTACCGCCGGAACAGCGAAGTGCCAGTGGGGAGAGTGGATGTCCTACGGTATCGTGGACGGTAAGGTCGTATACTTATAGGAAGGCTAGTCAATGAATCAGGAAGACAAGAAAAAACTTCAAAACGATATTCTGTTGGCCACAGAGATCAGCCGACAGTTTGATTTGAAGAATCCGGAAGAAGCCCGGAAGGTAGTGGCATTTCTTCATAGCCGCAAGCCGTTTTTATCACCGCGAGGTGCTGCATTCCAGCAGCGAATCGAAGCACTGGCGGAGGATAGTGCTGCAAGTTGCACTTGTATGCTATGCATGCAGAAGGAGGCGGAGGACGGAATCTTCTGTCGGGATTGTATGGCGGTCATCGATCGATCCGTCAATCGTGACAGCGCTCCGGCGGAGGAACCGGAGGAAGCACCGGAAGAAGCGCCGGTGGAGGATGTATCTGTAGAGGTGACTCCAAACGAAGAGACTCCGATAGAAGAGATTCCGGAAGAGGAAACTCCTATAGAAGAGGAATTCTTCGAGGAAGTGCCGGAAGTGACGCCTGCGAAGAAGGCAGAATCGGAGATTGCTCCTCCGAAGCTGGACGTGGACTTGTGGGGTGACCCGGAGAAGGAGCGTAAGAAGCTTCCGATTTGGGCGCGGATTCTCTTAGTATTGTTTGGTGTGGTAATCCTTGCAGTGGCCGTACTGCTGATTACCGGATATCGTTTGCCAATCTCCGGACTGCCTTGGGAAGAAGTCTCCATTGAGAGTGAAGAAGACGGAACGAAGGTTGTAGAGCGGGAGTTCTCAGAGAAGGATTATGATATCACTGCCAAGGATCCGCTGAATGCTCCGGAAGGCATGTTTGACGTTCATGTGGGCGACTACGTGGGAGAGTCCTGGGATACGGGACTGATTGAAGTGTACGCTTACTCCGTTGTCTCCAAGGAAGATCCATCACAGTCTGCAGTCATCTGGGTGGCCGGTGACGGACGGACGGTAGGATACGGAACCCTTGTAGATGCAGAGAACCCCGGCAAAATATATCGCATCAGATAAAAAAATAAATCAATTGCATAAAATCTAATTGACAACAATTTTAAATCGTGTTAGGATAAGGGTGTCAAATAGAAACAGAACTTTTTTATTTATAAAGGAGATACGATATGGCAGCTATTATTTTGAACGAAGGAAATTTTGAACAGGAAGTATTACAGTCTGACAAGCCTGTATTGGTTGATTTCTGGGCTACCTGGTGTGGACCATGCCAGAAGCAGGGACCAATCGTAGAGCAGTTGGCTGAGGAATTGGATGATGTGAAGGTTTGCAAGCTGGATGTGGACGAAGCACAGAACATTGCAGGCAATTACAACATTATGTCCATCCCAACCGTTATGGTATTTAAGAACGGACAGGTATCCGGTAAGGCTGTCGGATTACAGAGCAAGGAAGCATTAATCGATCTGATTCGTCAGTAATTAGTGCACAAATTTTATTTGAAAATTTCATAAAAAGCAAACAAAATTTAAAGGGCCACTGCATTTTTGCAGTGGTCTTTCTTGATTTATGGGAAACGTTTCCATACAATGAAATAGAAGGAAAAGGAAAAAGAAATGATTAATGAACTTTACAAGCAACGACTGTCAGCCAAATCGGTGATTCGCGAATTAAGCGAGTATGCCACGGCCCGTGGTGCCGAGATTGGTTATGAGAATGTATTTGACTATAGCCTGGGAAATCCGTCCGTACCATGTGTGGATGGTTATACGAAGGCGGTCATTCATCTTCATGAGACGCTTAGTCCCATGGAATTACACGGGTACAGCCCGTCTTTAGGAAATACCAAGGTGCGTGGAATTGTAGCGGATAGCTTGAAACGCAGATTTGGAATTCCGTATGAGACGAAGCATATTTTTATGACCAGCGGTGCAGCAGGCGCTATTGCTCATGCCGTTCGTCTGGTGACGAAGCCGGGGGATGATGTGTTGACGTTTGCTCCGTTTTTTCCGGAGTATCTGCCATACATCAATGACAGTGGCGCAAGACTTAGCGTGGCTCCGGCGGACACCAAGGATTTTCAACCGAACTTAGACGTGTTTGAGTCGATGATGACGCCGAATGTACAGGCGGTACTGATCAACTCGCCGAACAACCCTTCCGGTGTTGTGTATTCGGAAGAGACGCTGGAACGATTGGCATCCATTCTTCGCAAGAAGCAGACTGAGTATGGACACGATATTTTCCTGATTAGTGATGAACCTTATCGGGAGATTGTGTTCGATGGCAAAGAGGCGCCGTATCCCAGTCGGTACTATGACAACACGATATCCTGTTACTCTTTTTCCAAGAGCCTGAGCTTGCCGGGAGAGAGAATCGGATACATTGCGGTGAATCCGAAGGCAACAGATGCGGATATTTTGGCAGTCATCTGTGGTCAGATCAGCCGTGGAATCGGACACAATTGTCCGGCTTCTACCGCGCAACTGGCGGTGGCTCGGGTGATTGATGAAGTCAGTGACATCTCCGTGTACGAGCGGAATCGCAACATCCTTTATGATGAATTGGTGCGCCTGGGATTTACGGTGGTGAAGCCGGACGGAACCTTCTACATTCTTCCGAAAGCATTGGAAGAGGACAGCATCGCTTTTTGCAACAAAGCCAAGAACTATGATTTGATTCTTGTGCCGGCGGACAATTTCGGATGTCCGGGCTACTTCCGTATGGCCTATTGCATTGATACGGAGAAGGTGGAACGCTCTTTAGAAGCGCTTCGCCGATTTGTACAAACAGAGTATTCTACGAGATAGATTGTATTCTTATGATGGTTGTAGAGCAGAAGCTCTAAAAAATATATATGGAGTTTGCAGGGTGTGAACTCCATAAAATAAACGTAGTTTCGGAAACGTTTCCGAAAGACTCCATAAAGTGCCATGGCTTATACAATTTCACGACTTTATTACACGGTGGTGGAAAAGCCGAAGTGCATATTGAACAATGAAATCGATAACAAAAAATGGGTTTTATGTTCAATAATGACAAAAAATACTTGCCATGGAAATGTGACCGTGCTACAATGCAACCATAGACGGATAATCCGGCGCGCGCATTTTATACGGATTGTTCGTAGCAACGTTTTTTCAGTGTTTTTTTCAAAAAGGTGAGGGAGAAATTATTTATGAAGAAGAAGATTTTATCTGTTCTGTTAGCAGGTGCAATGGTATCTTCTCTTGTAGCTTGTGGTGTGAGCACAGGCGAGGAGACAACCGGCACAGGTGATGCATCCAGTGAGACTACTGAGACTGCAGCAAGTGGGGATGCAATTGTTTTATTGAATGGTAAGCCTGAGATTGATGAGCAGCTTCAGGCTTTGGCAGCAGCTTATACCGCTGAGTCCGGACAGGCTGTTGAGATTCAGACTGTTGGTGGTTCTAACAGTGCTACTGCATCTGACACTTTGAAGAAGGACTATCAGGCTGGAACAATGCCTGACATCTTCGTAGCAGAGGCTAACCAGTTCGCTAACTGGGAAGGCATGCTCGCAGATATGTCCGGTGAAGCTTGGACAGAGAATACTGATCTTGAGTATGTAAACGAAGACGGTACCGTAGGTTTCCCATACATGGTAGAAGCTTGGGGTATCGGTTACAACGCTGACATCCTTGAGGCAGCTGGTGTAGATCCTTCTACATTGACCAGCCCTGCAGGATACAAGGCAGCTTTTGAGACCCTTGAGTCCAAGAAGGATGAGTTGGGATTAACAGCTGTTGTTGATTACGGCGCTAACGCTACTGAGCTTGGATGGTCTACCGGTACTCATATGTTTGGTCAGTACTTAGATGCAGGCCTTTCTGCAGGTGCTGATTCTGAGTGGTTCGACCTTCTTCAGGACGGCGGCAAGATTGACGCTGACAGAATGACTCAGTTCGCTGAGTTCATCGACTTAATTCAGCAGCATTGTGATGAGACCATCGCTACAACCGGTAACTATGATCAGGAGACTGCTCTGTTCGCACAGGGTAAGGCTGCTTTCATTACTCAGGGTTCCTGGTTTGGTGCTAACTTAACCGGAAGCGACGATTACAGCGGATTCAAGTGTGGAATCGCTCCATTCGCATTCGCAGACGGTATCGACACCATCTGTGGTGGTGCTACTTCTTACTGGGCTGTTTACGCAGACGGTAACGTAGATGCTGCTAAGGCATTCTTACAGTGGTGCTCTGAGGAGACTGCACAGAAGGCATTCGTTAATGAGTGTGGTTTTGTATCTCCATTCAACACTGTATCTGACATCCCAAGCGATCCATTCGCAGAGGCTGTTAACACTTACAAGTCTAATGGTAAGTTATCTCCAATGCATACCTTCGAGAAGAAGGATGGTCTTCAGAATGATACTTCTGTAGTATTCGAAGATTTTGCAAAGGGCAACTTAGACGTGGCTGGATTTGTTGAGAAAATCAGCACAGTTTGCGAGGCTTACTACGCACAGTAAACATTCCCGTCTAACATTTAGGTGAGTATTTAATTGTATAGCGGGCGACCGAGGTTTGGCGCCCGCTATAATTTTTATGATGATTAGAAGGGAGGAAACAAAGATATGACAGCATTTAGCGCGAAAAGAAAGATTTCATCTTTTGCCATGCTTGCGGTTGGTATCGTGTGCGTCATTTTTTCTCTGGCACTGGATTGCATGGGACTGAAGTTCTTTATCGATCTCGGTAACGGCAATTTGGACATCAGGGGCGGAATACTGGTAATTGGCATTCTTCTTACTATCGCAGGAATATATCTTTTTCCAACATTGAAATATCACAGGGCCATCGTGTATGGACTTTTCCTGTTTCCACTTTTGGCTACCTTTTTGGTAACGGTTATTATTCCTTTATTCTTCGGTATCGGTTATTCCTTTACAGACTGGGACGGAATTCGCGTTCGTAACGTGGTAGGTTTTGAGAACTACATTCGTATGTTCCGTCAGCCGGGCTTTATTTGGTCCATTTTGATTACATTCTTGTTTGTATTTTTTAACGTGATTTTAGTTAATCTGATTGGATTTTTACTGGCGCTTTTATGCACCACCAAGATTAAGGCATTGGGCTTTTTCCGAGCATCTTATTTCTTGCCGAACTTAATCGGCGGAATCGTACTTGGATACATCTGGAAGTTCATCTTCAGTAGCGTACTGACGAATCTTCTTGCAACCAAGTCTATGCTTTCTGAAACACCGACAGCACTAGCAGCAATTGTTATTGTATATATATGGCAGTACGGCGGTTACATCATGTTGATTTATATCACCGGTTTGACCGGCGTGCCGGCAGATACACTTGAGGCAGCATCCATCGACGGAGCATCTCCTTGGCAGTTACTGACCAAGATTAAGATTCCGATGATTGCGCCAACCATTACGATTTGTACCTTCTTAACACTGACTTCTGCCTTCAAGCAGTTCGACGTGAACCTGGCAATGACCAACGGATCCGGTTCCGTATCCAGCTTCATGGGCCAGTACATTACCAACGGTACAGAGATGTTAGCATTAAATATTTACAGTACTGCAATCAGCCAGAACCAGTATGCACTGTCCCAGGCTAAGGCGGTATTGTTCTTCATCATTTTGGCAGTGGTATCTATTATCCAGGTACGTACATCCAATAAGAAGGAGGTGACACTGTAATGAATCGAGCTCCTAAGAAATCCGTTTTAGCGGTTCAGACCGTGATTGCGATTGTAGTAGCAATCTACATTCTCTTTCCTTTTTACATGGTATGTGTCAACTCCGCGAAGAGTACCACTTCCATTACCAACAATCCGGTAGGCCTTGCAGGCGCAAGCTTCCAGCAGTTGGTGAGCAACATTACCGGTGTTATCCATAACACACACTTCAATTTCTGGAGAGCATTTGGTAGTTCCGTATTGATTACCGTGTTATCTACCGGATTATTGATTCTGTTTGGTGCTATGGCTGCATGGGTAATCAGCCGTAATCAGAGCAAGAAATGGGCGTCTTTCATTTACTTTACGTTCATTGCTTCTATGATTATTCCGTTCCAGGTTGTTATGCTTCCATTGGTAGCTACCTTCCGAGATGTGGGCAAGTTCGTCGGAATCTCCATGATTCAGTCCATTCCGGGTATCGTATTTGCATACCTTGGATTCGGTGGCGCCATGACTGTGTTCATCCTGACCGGATTTATCAAGGGTATTCCTTATGAATTGGAGGAGGCAGCCGCAATTGACGGTTGTGCTCCGGAGCAGATTTTCTTCCAGATTATCTTCCCGCTTCTGAAGCCGGTTATTATGACGGTAACTATTCTGAACGGTATGTGGATTTGGAACGACTTCTTGCTTCCGTCCATGATGCTTGGACTTGCCGGTGACCACAAGACCATTCCGGTTGCTGTTCAGTCCTTCATCGGTTCTTACGTAACAGAGTGGAATATGATTATGGCAGCTGCATTGCTTGCAATCATTCCGATGATTATCTTCTTCCTCTTCGGACAGAAGCAGATCGTCCAGGGTATGATTGACGGAGCAGTTAAGGGCTAATTTCATACGGACACACAAGACCTGTCAGCGCCATGCGCTTCGACAGGTCTTTTTTTGTGGTGCGGATTTTTTTTTGCTTGCACCATGGAAAGAAACATGATACATTGATATTGGAAACGTTACCGTAATAGAGAAATACGGAACATATTGGTGTTTGCAGAAACGTTACCGCGTTTGTAAAACACAGGAGGTTATGTATGAGAGCAAGTGGTATTTTGTTACCAATTTTTTCTCTTCCGGGGAAGTACGGAATCGGATGTTTCTCGAAGGAAGCATATGGTTTCGTTGATTTCTTGGCGGCTGCGAAGCAGAAATATTGGCAGATTCTTCCGGTGGGACCGACCAGTTATGGTGATTCACCGTATCAGTCTTTTTCAACTTTTGCAGGAAATCCGTATTTTATCGACTTGGAGAAGTTGATCGAGCAGGGATTATTGACCAGAGAGGAATGCGATAAGACGAACTTTGGCGCGCGAGATGATGATATCGACTATGGTCAGATGTACATTGCGCGATTTAAGGTATTACGTCAGGCATTCGCAGCAGCAAGCGATAAGCTGGATGAGAACTTCCGGAAATTCATCAAAGAGAATGATTTCTGGATTCAGGATTACGCCTTATTTATGGCAATCAAGGACGCCAACGGTGGTAAGAGCTTCTACCAGTGGGAAGAGGGACTTCGCCGTCATGATGATAAGGCTTTAGAGAAGTTTGCAAGTAAGCATGAGCAGGAAATCACCTTCTATCAGTGGTTACAGTATGAGTTCTACACCCAGTGGTATGCACTGAAGGCTTATGCCAATGAGAAGAAGGTACAGATTATCGGAGATATTCCAATTTATGTTGCAGAGGATAGCGCAGATGTATGGGCGCATCCGGAGTTGTTCCAGATGGATGAAGAGGGTAATCCGAAGGCTGTGGCAGGATGTCCGCCGGATGGATTCTCCGCAACAGGACAGCTGTGGGGCAACCCGTTGTATCTGTGGGAGTACCACAAGAAGAACGGATTTGC
>JAEEGF010106999.1_pt1 | contig 23418 bp, 13 predicted proteins | sample 9134171 | NCBI WGS metagenome assembly JAEEGF01 (sample SAMN16246542, study PRJNA631951) | gut metagenome | biome: gut microbiome; feature: rumen; material: AP-attached | host: Bos | place: Iran: Karaj | collected 2018-10
TGTGAAGATTGACAGGTTTTATCCGTCAAGTAAAAAGTGTTGCAAATGTGGACACGTTAAGAAAGAACTGAAACTTTCAGAACGAGTGTACAGATGCGAGTGTGGAAATGAACTGGACAGGGACAAAAATGCTGCAATAAATATCAGGAAAGAAGCAAAAAGAATGCTGATGGCATATGCATAAAAATGTCCGTAACCGGACTGAAAATAAAAATCCTAAATGAGATAAATAAAAAAAGAATCGCGGGGCACGCGAGGATAGCCTGTTGATACTTGGCTCAGAAGAGTCATTGAGCAGGAAGCCCCTACTTCAAAATCATATTGATTTAAGTAGTGGGAGCATGTCACATAAACATAATTAATAAACGCAGTCAAAACATAATCAGATAATCAGGGGAGTAAAAGAACGGAAAGGAGAATTAAAAAATGTACGAATTAGAATGGGGCAGAGCTGTCTGCTATTCAGGTTACAGGGAAGGACAGTCGCCACAGACAGGCACATTTCCTACAAAGGAACAGATAAAAGAAGATCTTGAAATTATCGCAAAGGACGGATTTAAATATATCAGAATGTATGATGCATGTGAGTATCCAAGAATGGTATGCCAGGTAATCAGAGAGAATAATCTTCCGATCAAACTCATGCTTGGACCTGGAAACATTGCCGAAGTTGACACACCGGGATGCCAGTGGAACCCTGCAGTTTACACTGCAGAAGAAAAGGTTGAGAGAGCTGCAAGAAATGATAAGAAGATAGACGAGCTTATTGAAATTGCAAACGAATACAGTGACGTGGTTTTCTGTGTTTCAGTTGGGAACGAAAACACACCTGACTGGGGTGAAAATACAGTACCTGTAGACAGACTTTGCGAATTTGCAAGAAGACTTCGTGAGGGAACAGGCAAGCCTGTAACATTCAACGAAGGTGCAAACGAGTGGCCAAAGCTCAAGAAACTTGCAGATGAACTTGATTTTATATGTATTCATTCATATCCATTGTGGTATGGTCTTACAATCGATGATGCTATTGAAGCAAATAAGAAAGACTATGCAAAGGTAAAGGAATGCTACCCTGACAAGCAGGTAATCTTTTCAGAGGTAGGCTGGACAACCAGCACACTTCCAAATGCAGGAATGGTAAATGATCAGCCTACAGTTGAGAATGCAATTAAGTACTACAAGGATTTCTGGGCATGGACAGATGCAGAGAAGATTACAGCGTTTATGTTTGAAATGTATGATGAGCCATGGAAGGGCGGAAACAATCCACAGGAATCAGAAAAGAACTGGGGAATCTACTACGTAGACAGAACACCAAAGTTTGAATTATAGCCGGCAGACAGAACACCAAAGTTTGAAGTGAATATGTAAACAAAATAAAAGAGGCGAGAGGAATAAAAATGTTTTTTATTATTCCTCTCGCCTCTTTTTTATTGCATGCGGTTGGGAAAAACCTTGAAAATGCTCATTTGAAAGGGGAAATGACGTACTTCTAAAGAAGGGAAAGTGCATTAAAACACTGGAAATGTATGTGTGAAAAATGCACAAAATAAAACTAATTTTATATGGTATGATTGGTTGATTTGCACATTTTATTGTGCTAGAATTTAACTATTAGGATTAAGGTCGGACTTTTATATTAAATCGGGATTACTGTTTGAAAATCCTGAGTAAAGGATAAGTAAACGAATAAGTAATACGAAGTCGGACTCATAGGATGGAAAGGAGAAAAATATGCGATTACAATTTAAAAAAGTAGTAGCAGTTGTCAGTGCATTAGCTATGACAGTGGCGGGTTTGGGATATACCCCTTCACAGACAAATGCAGATGACGGAACATGGAGTATTAAGGAACCAACATTAGTAACATATACAGTTGGTTCAGAAAAGGTTTACGGAATTAAGAATCTGGAGTTCACAGCCTACAAGGGAAGTTCAACGATGGATTATGCATATGCGGCATATGTAGATTCAATTTCAGAAGAGAATCTTGTCAGAAACTATTCTGCAGATTGGCTTTGGGGAATCGGAGTTGGTGGAAACGGACTCAATTACGATGGAGTAGTAACAAATAATATCAAGACTATCTATTTCACACCAGGTTCAACACATAAGTTTATCGTTGCGGCTTATGACAAAGATGATTTTACAAATCTCTTAGATACAGTGGAGAAAGAAATCACTTTCCCTGCAGGAGAGATTGAGACTACAGTTGAAGATAGAATCAAATCAGATCTCAAATCTGCTAACAACATTGCAATTGGCAAACAGTCATTCTCTTCATCAAGAGCAGGTGCAGAATACGCAGCAACAAGAGTAAATGATGGCGACCTTGGCTCAAGATGGGCAGCTGAAACATACAATTCAGGTGAGTTTGTAGGCGTTAACCTTGGTGCTATTTATTCAATTGACAGAGTGGCACTTATGTGGGAGCCTGCTTATGCTTCAGATTACGACATTGAAGTATCTACGGACGGAGTAAACTACACAAGCATTAAGAATCACAAACCTACAACTTACGAAGTAAAAGAATTTGATTTTACAGGAGTTCAGGCGCAGTTTGTAAGAATAAAGTGTAATGCAAAATCAATAGATTACGGATACTCTATTTATGAATTGGGAGTATTTGGTTCATATGTCGGAGAAGGAATTGAAGTAGAAACAACTACTGAAAAGCCAATAGAAGACGGTGATGATTTGATTCCTGCATCAAAGAGAAATTCAGGAATTATCAATGTTCCTGCATGTGTAGAAGGAATGGTAGAATATTCACATGAGTACAAAGTTATCGATGTAAAGATTTCATCAGAAAAATGGTACGTTGCAACATTTAAAGTTTCATCAAATGTAGATAAGTATTTTGAACTGAGACTTCAGGATTCACTCAATGATTACAATGATTATTCAGGAATCGGAAGGCCACAGGTGTTTGTTCCTGCAGGTGAGACAAGAAGAGTTACTCAGGTGTTCAAAGGACAGGCAGATACAATCGGTGGTATTTTTGATGTATGTATGGGATATATCAATGCAACGCTATGTGATGCTGCAGAAGTATCAATCAAAGGAGCAAGTCTTAGAGTATTTAGTTCAGAAGAAGATGCTTTAGCTGCTGCAGAAGCAATTACAGATGATGTTGAAGAAGAGACAACAACACCGGCAGGTGAAGTTGAATCAACAACAGCGGCAAGCGAAGTAGAGTCAACAACAGCAGCAAGCGAAGTAGAGTCAACAACAGCAGTAAGCGAAGTAGAGTCAACAACAGCAGCAAGCGAAGTAGAGTCAACAACAGCAGCAAGTGAAGTAGAGTCAACAACACCTGTAAAGACACCGGAGACAACAAAAACTCCAGAGACAACAAAAGCTCCAGAAACAACAAAAACTCCAGAGACAACAACAGTAGCTCCAACAACAACAGCGCCTGTAACAACAACAGCTGCTGTTAAGTTAGCAAAAGGAAAGATCGCAAAAGTTTCAAGAGCTAAGAATGGTAAGAAAGTAAAACTTACATTCAAGAAGATTAAAGGTGCAACATCATACGAAATTAAGATTTCTACATCAAAGAAATTCAAAAAAGGAACAAAGACATATACATCAAAGAAAGTAAGTAAGACAATCAAGAAACTTGTTGCTTCTAAGAAGTACTATGTAAAGGTTAGAGCTGTTGCAATAGCAAAAGACGGAACAATTACAACAGGTAAGTGGTCTAAAGTTAAAACAATTAAAGTTAAATAATAAGAAATACAAAACCGACAATCAAAGTTAATCAGCAAAACGGAAAGATATAATTAATTTGACGAAACTGAATAACAGGAGAAATCGGATTATAAAAAAGAGCAGATTATTAATCATCTTAATGGAAAATAATTCATTAGACGAGTGGTGGTCTGTTCTTTTTGTACGTTGATTTTTTAGAGTACAAATAGTATAATTTTATTTATCTGGTAATGGACGAGGTTATCGGAGTATGATTATTCTTAAAAAGAAGAATATTGAAAGGAGAATTTTATGAGACTTACAAAGAGTAGTAAGAAAGTAATGGCTATTGTTAGTGCCGTTGCTTTGACAGTTGCAGGTATTTCATATAACCCTGCACAGAGTGAAGGAGCCATTATTAATGGTTCGAAGTGGGAATGCTGGTCTAATGACGGAGGAACAATCAGCTCTTCTTCAACAGCAGGTTTTACACTTTCTAATTTAAGTGTAGGAACAACATGGTGGAACATTCAGACTTGGGTGAGTGATGTGTACATGATTAGCGGATACACATATACAGCATCATTCAAGTTAGTTTCTTCAACACCAAAGTATTTTACAGTTGATGCAAAGGCTAATGATGCACAGTATTTTGCACAGCCTACTATGGACAAGTGGGTTAGCAACGGAGATGGAACATACACATATAATTATGAATCTACATTCGAAGCAACCAGCACATTCAGTTATGATTTCCGTGTTTCTTTCGGATATAACGACAAGAATACATCACAGGCTGACAGCGTTGCACAGAATCAGAAGATTTCAGTTACAATGTCAGATTTTGATATTGAAAGAGTTGCAACAGAAGGACAGAGTCAGGGTGAAGAAATTACAACACCACCACCTGTTGAACTACCTGATGGATATGCACTTGTTGCACAGGAGAAAAAAGACGGAACAGTTACATCTTTAGGTGTGTTCGAATCGTTGTACCAGGGTGGTTCTTGGGCAAATGCATGGGTAGCATACAAAGGTGCAGGAACTGACAGTGGAGATTTGTCAGTAATGATTCTCTCAAGCAACAATGCTGCAGGAAGCTGGGGCATTCAGTTGAAATACCCTACTACAGGCTTAGATTCTTCAAAAGAGTATACATTCAAAGCTAAATACAATTCAACTAAAGCAGGAACAATGTTCGTTAAGCTTGAAGGAGTTAATGACGGATTAACTTCAACTGCAAATGCAGGTGATAATACTTATGCAATAGATTTTAAGGGAGTTGGGAGTGTTAATGCAGTATTTGAACTTTCAGGATTCCCTGCAGATACAGTTATCGACTTTGAGTCTATCACTGTAACAGAAAAGGGCGAAGAAGTTGAGTCAACAACACCGGCAGGAGAAGTAGAGTCAACAACACCAGCAGGCGAAGCAACAAACTGCGTAATTGCAAGTTGGACAACAATCGGAGATGATGGATGGACATATTACATCAACTCATCAGCAACATCAGCAACAGTAGTTGGTGGAACAAGCTTTGAAGATGGTCCTTTATTCAATGTTGTAAAGAACAATTGGTGGGAGTATGACTTCCAGCTTAAATCACCACTTTACACAGTTGGTCAGGCAGGAACATACACAATCACATTGACAAACGTTGAGAGTGGAGATACATCTCAGACATGGCTTGTAGTTGAAGATGAGAACGGTAATCCACTTGTTTCAACAGAGCAGAAGCCTGTAGTGCCTGGAGCAGCAACAGACTATACAGCTGAATTGACATTAGATGCCGGAGCTCAGATTAGATTAGTATATCTCCAGAATTACTGTGCAGGAGGAACAAAGGCTATCTCTGCATCAGTTGAACTTCAGGGTGGAGAAGTAGAAACAACAACACCGGCACAGGTAGTAGAAACAACAACACCATCAGAGGTAGTAGAGACAACAACACCATCAGAGGTAGTAGAAACAACAACACCATCAGAGGTAGTAGAGACAACAACACCGGCAGAGGTAGTAGAAACAACAACACCATCAGAGGTAGTAGAAACAACAACACCATCAGAGGTAGTAGAGACAACAACACCATCAGAGGTAGTAGAGACAACAACACCGGCAGAGGTAGTAGAGACAACAACACCGGCAGAGGTAGTAGAGACAACAACACCATCAGGAGGAAACAACAATCCAACACAGGCACCAACAACACAGGCACCTACAACACAGGCACCAACAACACAGGCACCTACAACAACAGTAGCACCAACAACAGTATCACCAACAACAACAGCTCCTGCAACAACAGCAGCAGTTAAGTTGGCAAAAGGTAAAATTGCAAAAGCTTCAAGAGCTAAGAATGGTAAGAAAGTAAAACTTACATTCAAGAAGATTAAAGGTGCAACATCATACGAAATCAAGATTTCTACATCAAAGAAATTCAAAAAAGGAACAAAGACATATACATCAAAGAAGCTTAGCAAGACAATCAAGAAACTTGTTGCAACTAAGAAGTACTATGTAAAGGTTAGAGCCGTTGCAGTAGCAAAAGACGGAACAGTTACAGAAGGTAAGTGGTCTAAGGTTAAGACAATTAAAGTAAAAAAATAATAGTTAATTTGCGTAACTAAAATAATAAAAGGAGGCAGAGTGTCATTCATTTGGCAGTCTGTCTTTTTTTTGGTATAATATAGAAATGTGGTAAGATTACAAGGAATGCTAAGTGCTTTGAAATATTGAAAAAATAGTGATATTGAAAGTATAAAGTGGTTCTTGTGATAGGATTGCAAAAAAGAAGATTGAAAGGAGAAAAAATGAATATTACACAATCAATTAAAAAATCATTATCTGTTTTTGTAGCTATTGCATTGGTTTTGACAAGTATAGCTGTTTACAAATCAGATGAGGTAAAAGGGGCAGGGTATGCAGCACTTACTTATACCCAGGTAGGAACAAAGAATTATTATGTGGCAGCAGGCAATGATGATTTCCCATTCCTGGCTATTAACGATCTTGGAACAAGAGTTGAAATTATTCCAAAGGTTTCTGAAGGAACTAAACCGATTTGGCCGAATTACACAGGTGCCAAATTGAATGGAAATCCTATTGATCAGGTAGAGGGAGCAGGTATTTTTATTAATTATACTGATCTTACAATGGATGCATACAATGTATACGAGGCAATAAGTGCTGTTGACAGTCACAAATTCCAGATAATTATCAAGGCCGGTAATCCTGAAGGTGGAGATACTCCGGGCGATGAGACGACAGGAAACAGTGGACAGGATCCAACAACAGAAGCTAAGCCAAGTGCTGTGGATATGGGAAGAGGATTCTCTGTATTACCTGATGAGAATTCAAAAGCAGTAAGTATACAGAAACCTGCGTTTGCTGAATATGAGGGAATATATCTTACAGTTCCTTCAGGAATCAGTAGCGTGTCAGTAAACGGAGTAACAGAAGGTGTGTGTGGAATTGATGGAGCAGGCGTTGTTGTTTACTTACAGGCGCTTACAAAGAAGACAAACACAGTAGTTATTACTCATGCATTAGGAGTATGTAATATTACCATTTACAATGAAAATGGAATTGAGGATGAGACAGAGTCTGAATCAGGCGAAGTAGAATCAACAACACCGGCAGGAGAAGTAGAGTCAACAACACCGGCAGGAGAAGTAGAGTCAACAACACCGGCAGGAGAAGTAGAGTCAACAACACCGGCAGGAGAAGTGGAATCAACAACACCATCAGGAGAAGTAGAATCAACAACACCAGCAAGTGAAGTAGAGTCAACAACACCAGCAAGTGAAGTAGAATCAACAACACCAGCAGGAGAAGTAGAGTCAACAACACCATCAGGAGAAGTAGAATCAACAACACCAGCAGGAGAAGTAGAATCAACAACACCAGCAAGTGAAGTGGAATCAACAACACCAGCAAAGGTAGTAGAGACAACAACACCAGCTGGAGAAAATAATAATCCAACACAGGCACCTACAACACAGGCACCTACAACACAGGCACCTACAACAACAGTAGCACCAACAACAGTAGCACCAACAACAACTGTTCCGGCTACAACTGCTCCGGCAACAACAGCAGCAGTTAAGTTGGCAAAAGGAAAAATTGCTAAAGCTACAAGAACTAAAAACGGTAAGAAAGTAAAACTTACATTCAAGAAGATTGCCGGTGCAACATCATACGAGATTAAGATTTCTACATCAAAGAAATTCAAAAAAGGCACAAAGACATATACATCAAAGAAACTTAGCAAGACAATCAAGAAACTTGTTGCTTCTAAGAAGTACTATGTAAAGGTTAGAGCTGTTGCAACAGCAAAAGACGGATCGGTTACAGAAGGTAAGTGGTCTAAGGTAAAGACAATCAAAGTGAAAAAATAATCCTCTGAAAGTATAGCAATTGGAGAATTAGGAGAATAATAAAGGTATCATTTCATCTGCGGATGGAGTGATGCCTTTTGTGGTTAGTTGATATGAAAAAAAACTCCCCATTGCTAAGAAATAAAAAAATATGTAGAATAGAATAAGGTAAATAAAAAAGAACCGACAAAAGAATGCAAGAGGTGGATATGAGAAAAATGAATGGGAAAAAAATGAATGGAAAAAAACTGGTAGCAACAATGTTGATGTGTTCAGTGGCAGTGAATGTGATGACATTTAACACTGTAAATAGCATAAGCGCTGATGAAGATACTGTATTGACCAGCTCTGAAATAAAGATATTCGGATCTCAGATAAAGATGAGTACGGAATCGACAACAGTGGACAGCATAACATACAGAATGATTGGAAAGGCACCAAAAGCCGGAGAACAGATTGAGGCAGGTGGTAATACATACACAGTTGAGAGAGTCGGAATGATATATGTTCTTGATGACAATAAAACAGGAAAGGCTGCAAACACAGTACTCGGTGATGAGTATACACTCCTCGATGAGACAAGCCTTACAGGTAGTGGATCTAACGAATACTTTGTAGGAAGATATCAGTACAAAGGAAAGAACAGAACATTCGGATACCTTGCATCAGATCAGGGAATGGTTCCGGGATTCAAAAGCCAGGACAGAGAAGATGGAGACAAAGACAATCTCTGCTACTATGTCAGAACAATGACAAACATGGATGCAATCGTTGCAAATACAATGATTCAGAGACCGTTCGTGTTGTGTACAGACGGAACAATCATCTACGGTGAAAAAATCGAGAAAGCGTCAGTTGCAGAAATTGCGAAGAACGCATATATAGGCGGAAAGATAGGTGACAGAGTATCATTTAATTATGTATTTGATAACATTCTCCACACAGATTATATGCGTGAGTGCAGTGAAAAGTACGGAAACAGATGTTATCTTGAGGAGCCGGAAGAGTGGGGGTGGAGCCCAATCGTAAGCCCTGGTGATTTGAAGAAGAATTAAATCAAAATTGAAATTAAATCAAGATAAAGATGCGTTAATAACTGAAAATAGAGGAACTGTATAATAATAGTAAAAATAAGTATCATTTGTGCGTGGATAAGCATACAATGGTACTTGTTTTTTTGTGGATAACTTTAAATTTGTGAAAAAATAATGAATTATTATGTTGAAAAAACTTGTAAAATAGATTGTTAAATGATAGTATATTATTATGTACACTCACATAAACTATGCCCATTTTTAGTATATGGGGCGTGAAAAATGCATTTTTATGCAATTTTTAGTGAGAAAAGATGAATGAAAGGAGTATTTAAAATGAAAAAAATGTATCAGTCACCAAGTATTAAATTAGTTGAATTTGATATGAAGGGAAAGATTATGACAGACGCAGGAGATGGGGATATCATTGATAACAGCACATTACATGATTGGACAGAAACTTCTGCTGATGATGGTGATATGCCATTTTAATTGTTTGGGACTTATTATATTCGATATTAATAGGGAATTGGAATTTGAAAGGAGAAAAACATGAGGAAAGAATTTAAGAAGGCAGTAGCGGTAGTTAGTGCCTTTGCTTTAGCAGTTGCTGGGATTACATATAATCCGGAAACAACAAGTGCAGCAACAGCTGTTGTTGATAATATGGATATTGGAAATTGGCATTTATATGCTGCTAACGGCTCTTGGGGTGGCGGCGGTGTCATGAATTATGATGGAGCAGGTACATCTATTGATGATATGGAGTTAGAGATTGTATCAGCTAGTGGAAACCCGGGAGAGTGGACACTCCAAGCACATTATAAGGGCGTGTTTGCTTCACTTGAGGCAGGAAAAAAATATGATATGTCTGTTGATGTAAAGTCTTCAAAGGCAGGAAAGATTTTCTTTAAAACACAGGATTCAACAACATGGACAGAAGATATTTCAGCAGGTTCATATACTGTTACAAAGACATTTACACGTGCTGCATCTGGTACAGTAAATGATTTGGTTATGGAATTGTCAGGATTACCAAATGGTACAGTGGTTTCGTTTGATAATTTTAGCGTAAGCGAACATGACAGTTCGCAGGATCCTGAAACTCCTGAGTACACTAATATAGTAGAAACTTTAAAATGGCAAGGATGGTTTGAAGCTGAAGGTTGGGCAAGCTATTCAATTAGTGATACACATACAGGATATACATTGGAAAACAAAGGAATTGGTGCAAACTGGTATTCGATTCAGACAGCTTTAGATAATGTTCCTTTCAAAGGAAATAAGAATTATGTATGTAGATTTGATCTTACAACAAGTTCGCCAAAGAAGTTCAAGGTTGATAACAGAACTAATGATGCGGTTATCTTTACAGAGAGAGTCGGTGGAGAATGGAAAGATAATGGCGATGGTACTTATACATATACATATATTGGCGATTATGCTTCGGCAATTGAGTCGGATCTTAATGTTAGAGTATCACTAGGACATTTTAGTGATGATTCAGATTCGTTCCCAGCTAACGGAACAATTACAGCTACACTATCAAATTTTGTGATTATGACAGCTGAAAATTATGCGATTAATTACCCGGATGAACCTGTAGAGACAACAACACCAAATACACAGGTAGAGACAACAACGCCGGAACCACAGCAGGTGGAAACAACTACACCAGAACCACAGCAGGTAGAAACAACTGCAAGTGCTAGAACTTGGACAACTGTAGGAAATAGTGGAGATAAACTTTTATATAATTCAGATAAATCAGAATCAGTGTCGATTGTAAATGTTCAGCAACCTGGTTGGTCAGAAGAGGCTGGTATTTACATGAATGTTCCAGCAGGTATTTCAAGTGTTTCAGTAAACGGAAATACAACTGGTGTCTGTCATATTGATGGTGCAGGAGTAATTGTATTCAATTCGGCATTTACACAGGAAATCAATGAAGTTGTTATTACATATGCTGGAGGAACAGGAACAGTTCTTATCAAGAATTTAGATGCTACATCTTCAGAAATTGTTACATCTCCAGATGTTAAGGTTGATGGACTTCAGATGAATGTTGATACAACAGGAGTTTCTAAAAATTCTCCTTCATTCAGAGTTATTTTGAAAGCACCAACTACATTTGATACAAATACAGTAGAGAACTATGGTACATTATATGCATTAGCTTCAGATTACGCAGGTGATGATAATGGATTTGTTAAAGGAAATACAGATGTAAAAGATCACACTGTAACAGCTACAGCAATGTGGACAAAGTCTGGTGATGCAAATCAGTACTTTACATTGACATTTACAAACAATGGTATTACTGCAAAAGCTATGTCAGCTGAATACATGATTAGACCATATGCTGTACTTTCAAACGGAACAGTAGTATAGGGAGAGATTACAACAGTTTCACCATTTGCAATTGCAAAAGCTCTTTATGATGGAAAGCAGATGTTAACACAGGCGGATCATGAATTCTTATATAACAATGTTCTTAATGTTGTGAAGGTTGCAGAAAATAAATTGGCAATAGCTACAGTAGTTAAAGATGCGGCAGGAGCTGCAGAGGGTAATGCAGTATACAAAGCACTTGGAGAGTATAACAGAACATATCCAAGATATTCTACACCGGACTTGTCAAAATTTGGTGCGGATGTTCAGAATGCTGCAGCTACATACTACTATCCGGTAGTTGCGTATTAATAAGTATTAGATACAAAATAAATACTCTATAATATATAAAGTACGTCAGATTTTTTGTCTGGCGTACTTTTTCTATATGAAATTAGGTTTATAAACTATGTGGTAAAAAAACATGCAAAGAATATGCACCGGTGTAATATAAAAATGTCGTAGGAAGAACAAGCTAAAAGAGTATATGTCTATAAAAATACTTTTATAAATAGGATGAAAAACAAGAAATGGTATTTGCAACGAAATTTACAATGCGACTAAATATAGTAAAAAACAATAATAATAAAAAATAGTGAGAATAAAAGTGTTTTTATTAAACTGATTATCATAAAATGCAGCATTGAAATGAAAAATAATAAATGTTAAAATAAAACTAAATTATAATCTTTAAATTGATTATTGTGGGGAAAATTGAAACGGAATTTAAGGAAAGGAGTATTGAAATGATGAAAAAATATGTATCGCCTGATATAAAACTCGTTGAGTTTGATATGAAAGGTAAAATTATGACTGATCCGGGCGATGGTGACATTGTTGACAATGAAACTTTACATGATTGGACAGAAACGTCAGCAGATGATGGTGATATGCCTTTTTAGCTTTTAGTTTTTAGTTTTTGCACATATGAAAGGAGATAAAAAGATAATGAGAAAAAGTATTAAAAAAGCTATAGCTATTGTGAGCGCATTTGCAGTAGCATTTGCAGGGTTATCTTTTACACCTGCAGAGAAGACAGCGGCTGATAACGGAACTTGGAGTATCAATCAGCCAACATTGGTTACATATACAGTAGATAATCAGAAAGTGTATGGATTAGAGAATTTACAGTTTACTGCTTATAATAACAGTCAAACTGATGATTATGCATATGGTGGATATGTAGACTCTATATCAGATGATAATTTAGTTAGAAATTTCAGCGCAGACTGGTTATGGGGAATTGGTACAGGAGGAAATGGCTTACATTATGATGGTGTAGTTACAAATAAGACAAAGACTATTTATTTCCTGCCGGGTTCAACACATAAGTTTATCATTGCAGCGTATGATAAGGATGATTTGACAACACCTCTTGACACTGTTGAGATTGAAATTAATTTCCCGGCCGGTGAAATTGAAACAACAGTTGAAGACAAGATTAAAGATGACCTTGTATCTGATGACAATCTTGCAATTGGAAAACATACATTCGCGTCTTCAAAGGCTGGTGCAGAATATGCTGAAAAAAATGTTGCAGATAAGAACCTTGGCTCAAGATGGGCAGCTGCTTCATATGGTGCAGGAGAGTATGTAGGCGTTAACCTTGGAGCTGTTTATTCAATAGATAGAGTTGCGCTTATGTGGGAGCCTGCTTATGCAACAGATTATGATATTGAAGTATCAACAGATGGAGTTAACTATACATCTGTCAAGAATCATAAGCCTACGAAAAATGAAGTCGTAGAGTTTGAGTTCTCAGGGGTTGAGGCACAATTTGTTAGAATATATTGTAATGCGAATGCATTGGAATATGGATATTCAATTTATGAATTAGGAGTATTTGGTACATATGTAAGAGAAGGAATTCAGGAAGAGACAACAACAGAAAAACCAATTGAAGATGGTGATGATTTAATACCAGCTGATAAGAAGAATTCAGGAGTATTAAATGTACCTGCTTTCAATTCAGGTGAAGCATACTCATATGAATATAAGATTGGAGATCTCAAGATTTCAACAGAAAAATGGTATGTGGCAAAATATACAGTTACTTCAAACATTGAGAAGAACTTTGAATTAAGACTTCAAGATGCAATAAATGGATATGCAGATTATTCAGGACTCGGATTTCCTCAGGTAACAGTTCCTGCAGGAGAGTCAAGAACAGTTACAAAAGTATTTAAAGGTCAGAGAGATACAAATGGTGGTATCTTTGATGTTTGTATGGGATTTGTAAATGGTGTAGGAGTAGGAGCAGCTCAGGTTGAGGTTACAAATGCTAGTCTTAAAGTGTTTAGCACTGAGGAAAAAGCTTTGGCAGAAGCAGGAAGTCAGGAAGAACCAACAGAAGAACCAACAGAAAAACCAAGTGAGGAGCCAGCTGATAGAACATGGGTTGCAATCGATGCGAGTGATAATAAGTTATTCTACAATTCTGACAAACCTACAGTTTTAGGTATTGTAAATGTTCAGCAGCCGGGTTGGTCAGAAGAAAAGGGTGTTTATATGAACGTTCCTGCCGGAATTAGTTCAGTTTCAGTAAACGGAAACACAGATGGTGTATGCCACATTGATGGAGCTGGAGTTGTAGTGTTCAACTCATCATTTACACAGGAATTTAACACAGTTGTAATTAATTATGCAGGAGGAACTGCAACAGTAATCATTAAGAATATTGAAGCAGTTACACCTATAACAACATCTGATGAGATTGAAGTTGCTGGATATCAGGTGAATGCAAACACCTCAACTGTATCTAAAAATTCACCATCTTTCAGAATTACATCTAAAGCACCAAAGACAATTGATGATGTTGCAGTTGAAAGTTATGGTACATTATACGGTTTAGAAGCAGATGTAACAAATGATAGTGATCATTTTGTAATTGACGGAACAAATGTGCATAAGATGGTAGCTTCTGCCGGATTATTTGATAATCTTTCTGATACTGATAATAAGTACTTTACAGTTACATTTACAAATAATGGTATTACAGCTAAGGCTATGAGTGCAAAATATGTAATCAGACCATATTCAGTACTTGTTAATGGTACAGTTGTATATGGTAAGATTACTACAGTATCAATCTATGATGTTGCGGATTATCTATATCAGAACAGATATATGCCAACAGTTGAAGGACATCAGTTCTTATATTATAATGTTCTCAATGTTGTGAAGCTTGACGAGAATAAGTTGAATATTGCAACAGCTGTTAAAAATGTAACAAGTGCAGCAAACGGAAATGCTCTGTACAAGGCACTTGGTGTATATAACAGAACATACGTAAGAGATGAGAATACATTTGTATTAGATGATTACCTTGATTATGAAATGAATACAGCTTTATATGAAGATATTTGCAATAATTACTTCTATCCTATAAAAGGATATTTAGATTAATTGTATATAGTAATATAGAAAATGCGTCAGATTTATCTGGCGCATTTTTTACTTAGAAATGGTGGACATAATACTTGACATCACACATGAAATGTGTATAAACTGTGTGTGACGTGCCAGAACCAAAATGAATACATTGAATGCTTTATGAACAGTATATTATAAAAAATAATCTGAATTTATATGGAACCAAGATGTTAAAACTTCCAAAACCGCAGTACTATGTGTTTTATATTGGAGAAAATAATATGCCGGAGAGAACGGTTCTAAAGTTGAGTGATATGTTTGAGGGTTACTCAAATACACTAGAGTGCGAGGCTGTAATGATCAATATCAATATAGGTAAAAACGATGAACTGCTGGAAAAGTGCAGGCCATTGTACGAGTATTCATATTTTGTAGATAGCGTATATCTTTACAATAATAAATATGGTAATATAGAGATAGCAATAGACAAAGCTATCGATAGATGTTGTAGTGAAAACATATTGAGAGATATACTCACTGCTCATAAGGCGGAGGTGACAGATATGATACTCACAGAATTTGATGAAGTAAAATATATAGAGATGGTTAAAAGAGATGCAAGAGAAGAAGGAAGAGAAGAGGGAAGACAAGAAGGTAGAGAAGAGGGAAGAGAAGAAGGAAGACAAGAAGGAAGAAAAGAAGGAAGAAAAGAAGGAAGAAAAGAAGGAAGAAAAGAAGGAAGAGAAGAAGGAAGAGAAGAGGGAAGAGAAGAAGGAAGAAAAGCTTTTATTGAAGAGATACTTGCGAGTGATATGATTCCGGATGAAGTGAAAGATACGATTATTAAGAAGTATCTGCAAAAGTGAGTTGACTAAGTTATTTGCGACGCCAACTCTAATAAGTGTGAATATTATTAGTGTAATCTCCTGGGTTTGAAAGATGAATCCGGGAGATTTTTTTACATTGCTCCATTATTCTCGGATTTAATTTAAAATAATTATAGCAAAATCAAATTGAATTAAATGATTACACAATAAAAACACTTTTATTCGAAAAAAAGAATATTGAACGATTTTTAGTAAATAAGTCCAAAAACGGTATAAAAACCCCTTATATGTCATTGTACTTTGTGCAAATTTGCTGAAAAATCTGTTTTAACTCAGTCTATCTTGTTAAAATTTCATAAAAATTATACAATTTAACTATGGAAAAATAAAAGGATTGCGCCCTAAAAGGGATTGGGTGCAAAAGAAGTTATAGGAGGATAACGGATATGAGAAAGAAAGAAGTGAAATCTGCTGTAAAAAGAGCAATATCATTTGCATTATCTACAGCTATGGTAGTCACTCTTATGCCGACTTTCGAAGCAAGTGTACAGGCCGCGGATGATAACACACCATATGTTATTTCAATGGACAGACCTGTATATGCAAGCACAGAGGTTGGAAATTCAACAGCAGACAAGATTGTGGACGGTGATACTACTACAAGATGGGAGAGTACAAAGGCTGATCCACAATGGGTATATGTGGACTTGGGAAAGCAGGCCAACATTACAGGATTCCATATTTTGTGGGAGGCAGCTTATGCTAAGTCTTACAAAGTTCAGGTTTCTAACGATGAGGAAAACTGGGAGGATATCTATTCAGTTGGTAACCCAAATGCAGGTGGCGAGGAACCAAGTAATCAGGATATCAATATTTCATATAATATAACAGGTGATGGAAATGTATCGGCTAGTTGGAATTCCATCGACAATGCAAATTATAAGATTTATGTAGACACGGAAGGAAATTACGCAAAGGCTCCGGATGGATATACATTTTCTAATCATCCGGCAGCAAACGGACTTATTAAATTAGCAGAGGGTACATACGAACTTATTGTAGTTGCTGTAAGCAAGACTACAGGAGCTGAACTTGGACGTGGAACAAAGACAGTTTACGTAAGTGCACAGCAGCCTACAGAAGAGCAGGGTCCAGCAACAGATCCAAAGGACGTTACAGTTGAGACCACTGCTACAGCAAGATACGTAAGAATCTACATGAATGAGAGAGCTACTAATTATGCTTACTCTATCTATGAGTTTGAAGTTCTTGGAACAAACGGTGTTGCAAGAAGACCGGATGCTTTTGGTGAGAACATCGCAAAGGACAAGACAGTTACTTCATCTTCACTCAGAGAAGTTTGGTGGATGTACAATAATGGTGTTCTTGACCAGACAAATGTACTTGCAGAGAATGCAGTAGATGGCAAGACTAACACATCATGGACATCAGGTGAGGATGATAATCAGTGGCTCTGTGTAGATCTTGGAAAGGCATACAATATCGGTAGAGTTATTATCAACTGGACTACAGATGCCGGAAAGATTTACGACATTCAGATCTCAAATAACAAATCAGACTGGACCACTTTATACAGAATGAAGAGAGGATATCCTGAACTTGTTGACAATGTAGTACTTGCAGGACAGAGTGCAAGATATGTCAGAATTTACGGATATGCCAGAGTAGAAAACGGTAGTGGTTTTGGTATCAAGGAACTCGAAGTATACGAGTACAAGAATGGTGATGCAACAAAGACATACACTATCGGAGAGATTTCAGATTACAGAACAGTTAATACAACAAAGGGTTCATACATTACAGAGGCTACATACCTTGAGAAAGCAAAGCTTCCTGTATTTATTGACGAAGATACAATCCAGACACCAATCGCATCAAATGACTGGTGGCAGTCAGCAATGATCAAGAAGTTTGGAAATCCTATGTTAGTAATGCCATTCAAGGCAGCATACTCAAAGAAAGGATTGAGCCTTCTCACATCTACACAGGGATGGCTTCCAACAATGAAAGATACAGATGTCAATGTTTCAGTAGTTTCAGAGAACATGGCAGATCTCTATATCCTTCCTGAGAATGTTGATACAGCAACAGCTTATGACAGAGTACATAAGTACGGTGATTACTCAGCTGAACTTCAGCTTTGCGATGAGACAGGTGTTGCAATGACATCTACTCACGTTAAGGGTTCACCTTACACTTTCCTTGATTTCACAGGCAAGGAGAACGTATATATTTCAGTTCCTAACTTAACAACAGTTTACAATGATGCAGGTAATGCAATCCTTACAAACGGACAGAGTGCAACTCTCGACCACTTCGGAATTGAGATTACAGATAATGATAACAAAGAGGGCACATATACATCTAAGAATTATTACTGTGTAACTCTTCCTGCAGGAACAACAGTTAAGATCGCAGGCGGTAAGATTAAAGTTACATTCGGTGCTGACAAATATATGTCAGTAGCTACAATGCTTAACAAGAATGACCTTAACACATATTTCCAGCATGGTTACGCATTTGTTACAGATACACAGGTTGGATATTCTTACAGCGAGAATCTCTCAAAGATTACATCTAACTACACAGTTACTACTACTCTTAAGAGATCAGGTTACTCAAATGTAACAATGCAGCTTATGATGCCACACCAGTGGAAGAAATCATCAAACAATGCACAGACAGCAAAGACATACAAGTCAGTAAGAGGTGATATGCACGGTGTGTGGAGCAACACATTCAGCACAGTTGATACATTCAGAGGATTGCTTCCACAGTTTACAATGCCATCTAATCCGGAATTTGATCAGGATAAATGTTTTGAATATTTAAAGACTCTTGACAGTGCAACTTCAAACCTCAACCCTGCAGCTGATGCATACTGGGAAGGTAAGAACCTCCATCCACTTGGAATCGGAGCTCTTATGGCAGACCAGCTCGGCGAGACAGAGATGAGAGATGAGTTCCTTGCAAGACTCAAACATATCTTAGTTAACTGGTTCACATATGACGGACCTGATGATGTAAGTTACTTTATTTACGATGAGAACTGGGGAACATTATATTACGCAGCAAGTGAGTTTGGTGCAAATACAGGTATCTGTGATCACCACTTCACATACGGATATTTCATGTTCGGTGCAACAGTGCTCGCAACATATGACAAGCAGTTCTACAATGACTACAAAGACATGATTGAGATGCTTATCAGAGACTATGCTAACCCGGCTCAGGATGATTCGGAATATTGCGAGTTCAGAGCATATGATATGTATGAGAGTCACTCATGGGCAGGCGGTTATGCAGACAACGATTCAGGAAATAACCAGGAATCAGCATCAGAGTCATTATTCAGTTGGGTTGGTATGTACCTTTGGGGCGTACTCACAGAGAATGATACTTACAGAGATGCAGCTATTTTCGGATTTACAAATGAAATGGAAGCAGTAGAACAGTACTGGTTCGATTACGATAAAGATAACTGGATTGATGAATGGCCATATGAGGTAGTTGGTCAGGTATACGGTGGAATCAACTTCTACGGAACATTCTTCGGAGGACAGCCACTCTACGTATACGGAATTCAGTGGTTACCAATTTCAGAGTACCTCACATACTACGGTATGAATCAGGCAAGAGCACAGGAAATCTATGAAGGACTTGAGTCTGATACAGAAAGAGCTATGAACATAGCAGAGATAGTAGCAAGAAATGAAGGAAAGTCAGAAGCTGAGATTGAGAAACTTCTCAGAGAGTATCCACATCCGGATACAGGATGGCAGCATATCACATGGCCATTCCTTTCACAGTATAACGCTGATCTTGCATTACAGAAGTTCAACGCAAATGTTGACAAGGTTCAGAGAACTGACGGAGCAAATACATACTGGTTCATCAATGCTATGAAGCAGTTTGGTCACAAGGCTACAGACCTTTATGCAACAGGTGATGTTTCAGCAGCAGTTTACTACAACGAGACAACACACAAATACACAGCAAACGTTTGGAACCCAAGAGAGACAGCCCAGACTGTATCAATCAAGAATGCAGCAGGCAATACACTTGGAACAGCAGTTGTTGGTTCAAAGGCATTTGTTAAGTTTGAAGTAGACACAAACAACCAGTTTGCATATACACAGGTTGCTACACCAACATTTAAGTCTAAAGCGCTCAGCAATGGTGCAATCAAGAACAATATTTACGGTGTTCAGACTTATGATGATACACAGATAGTTACAATAGATTGTGCTGATGCAGGAACAACTATCCATTACACATTAGATGGAAGTATCCCAACAGTAGATTCACCTGTATACAATGGAGAAATCCTTGTATCAAGCAATGCAACAATCAAAGCTATTGCTACAAAGAATGGATATATTGATTCTACATTCGCATCAGTTAGCATGGTAATCAACGGTGATGCAGTTGCATCAGAAGATAATCTTGCACTTGGCAAGAATGCAGTTGCTTCTACAGAGGCAGGACAGAACAAAGCAGGCCAGGCAACAGATGGAAGCAAAGGTTCAAGATGGGAATCTGCTACATCTGATGATCAGTGGATTTATGTTGACCTTGGCGCTGAGTACGCAGTTAACTCAGTTAATTTAAACTGGGAAGCAGCATATGCTTCACAATACGAAATCTATGTTTCAAAAGATGCAAATGAATGGACAAAGGTTGCTACTGTAAATAACAACAAAGCAGGCGATAAGGCTACAGAATTTGCAGCAACAGATGCAAGATACGTTAAGATGCAGGGTATCAAGAGAGCAACAGATTACGGATATTCAATCTTCGAATTCGAAGTATACGGTGCCGTAAAAGCAGCAGCTCCTACTATTACTCCGGCAAGCGGAACATACAATGGTGCACAGACAGTTACTCTTAGCACATCAGTTAAGGGTGCAGAGGTAAAATATACAATTGACGGAACTATTCCAACAGAGGATTCTCCATCATACACAGCACCATTTACAGTAGATAAATCAACAGTTGTTAAGGCTGTTACATACAGAAAAGGAATGACATTGTCAGATGTTACAACATCTTCAATTGTTATTAACGGAACAGTTGGTCTTAGCGCTACAGAGATGGTAGTTGCAGTAGGTAATTCAAAGACTCTTACAGCACTTACAAACGGAACAGTTACATGGACAAGCAGCAACCCATCAGTTGCAAAGGTTGTAAATGGAGTTGTTACCGGTGTAAGCGAAGGTACAGCAGTTATTACAGCAAAGGTTGGAAGCAACACAGCAACATGTACAGTTACTGTTGCGAAGGCAGTACCACTTACACAGATTGTATTATCAAATACAGAACTTGATATGACAGTTAAGACAGAAACAAACCTTACAGTATCGTTTGTTCCTGCAAATACAACAGATGACACAACAGTTACATGGACAAGCAGCAATCCTTCAGTTGCAACAGTTGCAGACGGAAAGATTTCTGCAAAGACAGAAGGAACAACAGTTATTACAGCAACATGTGGAAATAAGACAGCAACATGTACTGTAACAGTTAATCCAAAATATACAGTTGCTCAGAAGCTTGTTAACCCAGAATACAACGTATTCTTAAACGGCGGTGCAACATTATTCCAGAGTGGCAAGTTCGAAGGTCAGTTATCAGCACTTGTTGATAAGATTGGATTCAACGGACAGGCTGGTGGAAACTGGGCTTCACAGGTAGTTGAAGCAGGTGCGGCAGATGCATTTATCATCGCAGACCTTGCAGATTCATATGCACTCAATCAGATTGATGCAATGTACATCGAATGGAAGAACAATGATGGAACACTTCCGGTTGACGGATTCAAGATTATGGTTGCAGATGATGCAGCATACAATGTAACAAAAGACGGCGAAGATGTAGTAGAAGATAATTCTACATGGACAACAGTATTTGATTCATCTAAGAACAATGCTACAAACGCAACCGGCGGATATGATTGGGCTACGGACGAAGTTGGATGCTTAAGTATTCTTCCTTTAGCAAACAGCAGCTACAAGAAGATGTTCAATCACGTAAAGATTGCATTTAACTACAAGAGCAACAGAAGACCTTGGGGTGTTCAGGCATATGAAATTGCCCTCCTCAAGAATGACAATGATCCTGATGTAAACGCCGGAGGAGAGAATCCAACAGTTAACCCTGGCGATGAAACAACAAAGCCGGGTCAGGAAGAGACAACAGATAATGGTGTTGAGAAGCCTGTAGTTCCATTCGGTATCGACTGCCAGGATGCAGGAAACAACTCATTTACAATTGTTATGGGAAATCCTTTAAACGGACAGACATACAACGTTTACGTTGACGGAACATTTGTACAGAATATTTCGCTTGGAGCTCACACAATTACAGGAATTGCAGCAGGTGCTCACACAATCGGACTTACAGGTGTCCTTAACGGATATGAGTCAACAGCAGCTACAGTTAATGTTACAGTTACCGGTGCAGAAGAGATTTCAACAGAAGCACCAACAGAAGCTGATAACAAGATTGAAGGCGGTATTGAGATTAACGGTTTCCAAATCAGCACAACAGCCGGCGGAAACAGAACAGTATACTCAGTAGAACCTGAAATAGACGGCAAAGCAGTAGTTGAAAAAGGACTTATCTTCGGACTTGGAAGTGACGGAACAAACGGTATCGCCGGTGGAATTGCTGCAGGCTTTGCTACAGAAGCTGATATGGTAGTTGGAAGCACAAGCCAGTTCGTAAAGAACTTCAAAGCTACAGAAACAAATGGTAAGTTATCATCTAACTTTAGCGAATCAGACACAGCATCAAGCTATGCAATGACAATGATTCAGAAGTTCGATACAATGAAGACAACAGGCTTCACAGCAACATACCTGGTAAGAGCTTACGCTAAGCTTTCAGATGGTTCATACGTATACACAGACGTATATAGCTACTCATTATACAGCATAGCTGACAGATTGTACCAGGATAAATCAATGCCAACACAGGCAGGCCATGAGTATCTCTACAACAAGATTCTTAAGAAAGTAAATGCTTCTTATGGTGTGATTGGATACTAAGGAATTGAAATTCAAACAGAGGAAATATCATAAAGAAATTAAGGCTTGTGGTCGATGACCACAAGCCTTTTTAAATTGTTGTGATTAAGGGTCTTTTTAAATTGTTGTGATTAAGGGTCTTTTTGAATTGTTGGTCAAGGTCATGTTTATGAAGAAAAGTTCTTCCTGGTGGAAGAACGAAAATTTAGTTGCTGAGCATAAAAAAAGTATCACAAAATATGTGTGAAGTATGATAAAATATTAATAAGTGCGGATGATTGAAGTTGATTAAAAGATGCCCTCCCAGAAAAGCAAGTCTAAATAAGGAGGACGGGATGAAGGGAGAAAAAGAGAAAAAATGTCCTCCCAGAGAAGCAAGCCTAAATAAGGAGGACAGGATGAAGGGGAAAAAGAGAAAAAGTGTCCTCCCAGAGAAGCAAGTCTAAATAAGGAGGACGGGATGAAGGGAGAAAAAGAGAAAAAGTGTCCTCCCAGAGAAGTAAGTCTAATATGGGAGGACAAGCAAGAAGAAAAGCAAGAGAAAATATGCCCTCCCAGAGAAGTAAGTCTAATATGGGAGGACAAGCAAGAAGAAAAGCAAGAGAAAATATGCCCTCCCAGAGAAGCAAGTCTAAATAAGGAGGACAGGCAAGAAGAAAAAGAAGAGAAAAAATGT